>ENA-UENT01000049-UENT01000049.1-marine-metagenome-genome-assembly--contig:-NODE-49-length-95708-cov-7.486762_pt1 | contig 95708 bp, 64 predicted proteins | sample MGYA00237879_ERZ529330 | MGnify/ENA primary metagenome ERZ529330 (study PRJEB26372, sample SAMN05368345) | marine metagenome | biome: cultured habitat; feature: ocean water; material: water; isolation... | reverse complement strand
CTAATTATTGAAAACCTATCCGGTCAAATGCTTCACACAGAAGACCTGAACTTGAGCCCGGCACCCCGTAGCTGGCAATTAGATGTGGGAGGCTGGCCGAGCGGGGTATATGTGGTTCGCTTAAAAGTAGGAGCGGAGCAGATCGTGCGGAAGTTTGTAAAGGAATGAATCATCAAAACAAAATCAACCAGGTAATAACCAGAAAACCTGCCCCCTGTAGAGGACAAGTTGTAGACAGAAAGGGAAGTGGAAAAGGTATTAACCTGCAAACTCCCGCTGCTCCGAGAACGGATTCACCGGTAAAACCGTTATCTTTATGAATCTACAAACAATGCTTATGGTGAGTTCAAACACATCAGAACTGCGTGCCGACCTGCATCGGTACATTGATTTATTGGATGACAAGTTTATAGCTGTAGCCCACTCCATGTTTGGGGCTTATATGGAACAGCAGGAAAATGATCCAATCATTGGTTATAGTGTGGAGGGTGTTCCTATGCATGCCAGTGTGGCCAGAAGGGAGTTCAAAGCTCGTGTGGAAGCAGCAGACAGAGGTGAATATATTACACTTGATGAGCTTAAAAAGGAGTCAGAAAAATGGCTGAAGGGCAAGGAAGATACAGAATAGTTATAGTGCCTGAGGCAAGAGAAGGCTTTCAGCAAATAGTACAATATCTGGAAGAAAATGTATCCTACCATACAGCTGATTATGTCAGGCAGGCTATCTTTGATGGAATAGACAAGTTGTTGGTCATGCCAGATCAACATGGCTTAGTAAAAGAGTTGAGCGATGAAGAAATTACTTATCGTCGAGTGCTAGTATTAAAGGGAACGTACCGTATTATTTTCACCATAATTGAGGCGAAACATGAGGTTCGAATTATAGATATAAGCAGAGGCGATAGAAGTCCTGATTACCTAGAAGAAGTGAAAACCCGCTAAGTCTTTATTACGTTCTCACCCAATTGTGGATAAAATATACCGCCCCTCCGGTTTTCATTGTCCCGGAATGTTTTATTTTTGTGGGCTATGAGATTGAAGCAGCTGGAAATAAAGGGGTTCAAGAGTTTTGCCAACGAAACGGTCATCAACTTCGAGGAGGACGTCATTGGCATAGTGGGCCCCAATGGTTCCGGCAAGTCCAATATCGTGGATGCCATCCGCTGGGTGCTCGGAGAACAGAAAAGCCGGGAACTCCGCCTGGACTCCATGTCGAGCGTGATCTTTAACGGCACCAAACGGCGCAAAGCGGGCGGCGTGGCTTCGGTCTCCCTGACCTTTGAGAATACCAAAAACCTCCTGCCTACCGAGTATCATACGCTTACCATCACGCGTATGCTTTATCGCAGCGGGGACAGCGAGTACCGGCTCAATGGGGTCACCTGCCGCCTCAAGGACATTACTTCTCTTTTTCTAGATACGGGCATTGGCTCCAATTCCTACGCCATCATCGCCTTGGGGATGGTGGACGACATCCTGGCCGATAAGGACAACTCCCGGCGCAAGATGTTTGAGCAGGCCGCCGGTATTTCCAAGTACAAAGTCCGCAAGCGCGAGACCCTCAATAAGCTGAAGCATACTTCGGAAGACCTCGACCGGGTGGAGGACCTACTCTTTGAGATCAACAACAACCTGAAATCGCTGGAAAAGCAGGCCAAACGTGCCCGCAAGTACTTCGAGCTGAAGGAAAAGTACAAAAGCTACAGCACCGAACTGGCCATTCTCAAAATCGGCAGCCTCAAACAGCAGCAGGAAGGACTGCGCAGGAAGCTGACACAGGAGGAGGACAACTACCGGCAGTACGATGTGGAAATCAATACCCGGGAAGCCGCCCTGGAGCAGGAGCGTAAAGCCAATCTGGACAAAGAACAAGCATTGTCCGAACGCCAACGCGAGCTGAACAACCTGGTGGGGAACATCCGCGGTATGGAGAACGACAAGCGGATGCAACAGCAGAAGCAGCAGTTCCTGGAAGACAACCTGCAAAAGCTCAATCAGGAAACCGCAAACGCGAAAGTCCGCATCTGGCAGCTGGAAGAAGACATCGAGCAGTACCGCTCCGAGCTGAATGGCGAAAAGCGGATCGAAGCCCGCCTGGAAGAAGAGCTGAATCAGGCAGAAGAACAGCTCGCGGCCATCAAAAAAGACCATGGGCAATTGAAAGCCGGATTGGACGAGGTGGTCAGCCAACAGCAAGCCCTGGAGCGGGAAACCTTCGAGCTGGAGAAGCAGAAAGCCATCAATACCAATCAGATTGAAAGCAGTCAGCGCGAACTCAAGCGCGGACTGGAGGAAATCGACCGCCGGAAAACGGAGATTGTCGGACTACAGGACAAGATGAAAACCCTGGAGGCACAGCAGGCCGAACGGCAGGCCGCTGTGGAAAGCCTCGAAAAAGCCGAGGAGGAACGCCAACAGCAGCTCGAAAAAACCGATCAGGAACTTGACGACCTAAATAAACAGCGCACTAAAGTCAACCGTACCCTCGATGCCCGCCGCAATGAGTATCAGCTGACCAAAAGCATGGTCGAAAGCCTGGAGGGCTTTCCGGAGTCTATTAAGTTCCTGAGCACCGCCAAATCCAAAGAGTGGAATTCGGAAACGCCCCTGCTGTCGGACCTCATCTACGTTAAGGAAGACTACAGGGTCGCCATCGAAAACTACCTCGAGCCCTACCTGAACTACTACGTGGTGCCGGACCTGGAAGCGGCTTACAAAGCTATCCGCCTGCTCAACAGCACCCAAAAGGGCAAGGCCAATTTCTTCCTGCTCGACGCCTTCGAGCGCTACGTGCCGCCGATGGCAATGCTGCCCGATACCCAACAGGCTTTCGATTTGGTGGAAACCGACCCGGCTTATCGCAAGCTGGTGGCCCACCTGCTGGAAAATGTGCTGGTGACCGATCAGGAAGAAATTAAGGGCGCAATTGAGGACAGTGATTATGTGCTGCTCTCCAAAAGCGGGCGGTTCATTCAGCGGCGCTACAGTGTGTCGGGCGGGTCTATCGGCCTGTTTGAAGGTAAAAAAATTGGTCGCAAGAAAAATCTGGAAGTCCTTGAAAAGGAAATCCGGAAGCTGGAACGGGAGGAAGACAAGCTATCGTCTGCCTATTACAGCCTCAAGGACCGCATGGATCAGCTCAAGGCCCGGCGTACCGAGCGGGAAATTCAGGAAGCCCGCCGTCAGCTCAATCAGCTGATGCAGGAGAAAACAGCACATGCCACCCGCCTCGAAAACTTCGAGTCCTTCATCAAAGAAGCGGAGGATAAGCTGCAGGGGCACACCGACCGGGTCACATCGCTGGACCGCGAAAACGAGGAGATGGATGGCTTGCTCCGGGTGAAAAAACGGGAAGTCAGCCTGCTGAAGGAGCGCATTGCCGACACCGATATCACCTACCGGGATGTAGCGGAGAAAATGAGTGCCGCTTCCACGGCCTTCAATGAAAAGAACATTGAGTTCATCCGGCAGCAGAACAAAGTATCGGCCCTACAGCGCGAACTGAGCTTCCGCGAAAAGCAACTACAGGAAGCCAACACGACCGTTTCCGGCAACGCCCAAAAGCTGGAGCAATCGCAGCTCGAAATCCGGGAATTGCAGGATGCCACCGATGCCCTCCAAAAGCAGCTGCTGGAATCTTACGACCTGCGCAAACAGCGGGAAGCCAAACTCACTGAGGCCGAGCAGACCTACTATAAAGCCCGGGGTGGCATTAACGAACTGGAAGATCAGCTCCGCAAGCTCAATAAGCAGCGGCAGGACGCACAAATCCTGGTGAATACGCTCAAGGATAAGGTCAATGATGTCAAGTACAAGGTAGGCTCCGTAGCCCAGCGCCTGCGCATCGAATTCAATATTGAGATCAACGACATCATCAATGAAGAGCCGACCCTGGGCATGCCGGAGGAGGAAATCGCCCTGAAAGTAGACCGCCTGCGTGGCCGCCTGGAGAACTACGGAGAGATCAACCCCATGGCCGTGGAAGCCTTCGATGAGATGAAGGAGCGGGCGGAGAACATCACCAAACAGCGGGACGATATCCTTCAGGCCAAATCAGACCTGGAAACCACCATAAAGGAAATCGAGGAAACGGCCACCCTGCAGTTTTTGGAGTCCTTCGAGAAGGCCCGCTTGTACTTTATCGATGTTTTCCGCAGCCTGTTTACCATAGAAGACACCTGCGACCTGATCTTGATGGATCCTGAGGACCCGCTGGAATCGAAAATTGAAATCGTCGCCAAGCCCAAAGGCAAGCGACCGCAGACCATCAGTCAGCTATCGGGTGGGGAAAAGACGCTCACGGCCACCGCACTGCTCTTTGCGCTGTACCTGCTCAAGCCCGCCCCATTCTGTATTTTTGATGAAGTGGACGCCCCACTGGATGATGCCAACATCGAGAAATTCAACAAGATCATCAAGAAATTCTCCAAAGACTCTCAGTTCATCATCGTTACCCACAACAAGCTGACGATGGCAGCCGTGGATACCATCTACGGTGTCTACATGGCCGAGCAAGGCGTATCCGGTGTCAGCGCGGTCGACTTCCGGGACTTCGAGCACTCCACCACCTTCGAGGTAAAGGAACAAGCTTAGTAGGTTCCAATGTGAAACTTGGCTCTACACTCCTGTACAAAACTCCGGAAGACTTCGTAGAACCTGTCTGCCTGGCACAGCCAGTAGAGTCACACCTTAGTATCCCCCTGCAACACTATGGAAGAACGACTTCGTAGAAGTCGCATGTTCGTAACCCTTGCAATACCATAGGAGATCGACTTCGTAGAAGTCGCACGTTATCCCCGATCTCTGCAATTTGTAAAAACGCTAATCAATCTTATCAATCACCTGCCGCTCAAACTCCGCCTTAGCCAGGGGGCGCCGCTGCTGATCATCCGTACAATAGTACAGCCCGATGACCTGCAAGTTGGTAAGGCTATCGTTGAGGGGGATAAGAATAATGTCCGCCCATTGATAGCCCCCACAGTGAGCCGCGTAGTAGCTGATGTTTACCGTATCCGCTTCCAATCCTTCGGAAAGCGGCAATCCATGCTCAATGAACAAGCTGTCGGCAGCATCCACCCGCGGCACAAATTCATTTTTCCCATAGGGGAGCTCATAAGTCTCATCCAGAACAAGGAAAAAGTCATATTCATCCGGTGTGCTCGTGGCCAGGAAGGCAAAAACGGCCACAGAAAACGGAATCGCGTAGGGAACCCGGACCTTCCAATCAGGTGCGTACGCCAGGCTATAGCGGTAGGCCAAAATCAGGACTGGTAGCGCCAGATAATCCGTGTAGTCCACCACCCGGGCATAATGCAGCCCGGTCAGGCTATTCCAGCCTTCAATCAGCGGTTGGCTGAATGGCATTTTCCAATACAGGAAAAACAAGGCAATGCCCCAGCAAATGGATTTGCGGTAAGCAGGGAAAAGCGCGATCCAAAACAGCGCAAAGGCAAACAGCCCGGCAAAATCGGATAATTTACCGGTAAGCAGGCCCGGAAAAGCGCCTTTCAGGTAAAAATCGTTAAGGAGTAACAAGCCCAGGCTCAGGAGGAATGCCGGGGACTGCAGGAGAGAAAGCTGCCGCGTCATAGGTGTAAGGTTTTGATTACTATCACTATAACGCGGCAACAGCTTAATTCGATGCTTTACTCCTCCGCAAAATGAGCCCTCACCTCCGCAGGAATGAGCTTTTGGGTCATTGGGTTTTGCGCATCATTTTCGATGAAGTGCCAGTTCTTCGTCCCCTCGTCGGCAATGGCGTACATGACCTTATCTACCAGGACCGTAAAGGTATTGGTGGCGCCATCGTAGGACACGGCGTCCGTGCCATGCGTGCCTTCGAGGTTGCCTTTGATCATGCCTACCGTTTCCGGAGTTTTGTAAGCCTCGGAGGTGAATTGTATGATCATCGTGCCCATGTAGCTGACGGGGGCGTATCGCTCCGATTCAAAGGCGAACGGAGCACTGATGCGCTTGATGCGATATCCCGACATATCCACTTCCATACCGTTGCCACTCATGTCGGCAAACATTTGCACCATCTCTTCTTTGGAGACTTGCTCAAAAAGCGGCGGATAAAGAAAATCGACCACCGTCTCCCAGTCTTTGTCTTCGGTAGCGGTGAAGTATTGATTTATCCGGGATTTGATATCCTGTACATCCTGGGCTTGTGCCTGAACGCCCGTGCAGGCAGCCAGCAAAGCGATCCCAAGCAATAGCATTCGCATGTTTATAATGTTTTAAGGTATTCAATAACAGCGGTGCGTTCACCCGCTGATAATTTATCGCCAAAATCGTGCCCTTTATTGCTGTAGCCGGGGCGGTTGGTGTCAAATGCCCAGTCGCCTTTGGCTTTGTCCAGCTCTGTGTAGGCCCAGCCAAGCGCCTTGTGGTCGTAATCCCGGCTGTCCCCTGACCGCGCCCAGACATCGGGCCGGTTTTTGCTGTCAAGCAGGGCGGCTACTGTGGGGACCGAGCCATTGTGCAGGTAGGGCGCGGTAGCCCAAATGCCATCCAAAGGTGGTGCCACATACCCCAGCTCGGGCGCAAAGTACGACTTCGGCTCTGATTGCGCAAACCAGCTGCTGTTGTACCATTCCACGATGCCGCTGTTTTTCGCGTAATTGGCGTACATGGGGTCTGTTTTGACGAGTGCCAGTGAAACCAGCTTATTGGGATAGGTCTCTTCCTCGCCGTAGGTACCGTGGCATTTGCTGCAATTTTCTTCAAAAATGACCTGCCCTTCCGCCGCCAGTGCCTGATCAACCGGGCCGGGATAAGCCGGGGGCTCCAGTGTTTGCAGCCACGCCAGGACATCTTTGAACCCAATGATGGCTTCCCGGGCAGCCGTACTGTCGGGTATGCCCAGCACAGAAGCCTGGAAAAGCAGCTTGGTGAAGTCGCCCCGCCCAATGCCGTTGTAGTACAGGGCGTTCTTTTTCTTAACATGCCAAAGAGGCGGGACATCGGTGGCGATGGTGTAGTCCATCATGTCGTAGTTGGGCATCTTCCGGTAGGTCAGGTCAACCGGGTCGCGGTGGCGCATGCAGGCTTCTGCCAGGCGGAAAGCCGGATTGGCACCGGGCTGATTGGTCTGAATGTAAGGCGCCATAGCTTTGAAGTAGCGGGAGAAGTCCTCGTAGGCCTCCCACTCGGGCTCGTCCTTTTTGTACTTGAAGTCTACACCCACCCGGATCACCTTGCCCATCGGCTTGAAGCTCTTTTGGTAGTCTGAGAAGCTGTTGCCCAGCCCCGGTACAATCTGCCCGTTGACTTCCCCGGCGTGGCAGGTGAAGCAATTGCCGTTCATCACGAGTGTTCCGCCTTTAGCTGCTTCGAAGGCACTAACAGGGTAGGGCAGGTTGGCATTGACACCACCTCGCCTCAGCACGGTATCGGTGGTGCCGGAGAGGCGCTTTTTCATCATCTCAAAGGGCACTCCGGAGCCGATGTAGGAGCCCCCTCCGATGAAGGCATAGCCCGCTTCCGGGTCGCCATCCATTTGTTGCGGGGAAGCTGGCAGGGGCTTTACTTTCCAGTCGTTGTCGGTGGCTGTGCCGGGCAGCGTACTGTAACGCTGACAGGCAGCAAGGGCGGCAAGCCCAAGGATAAACCAAAAAAATCTCATAGCACTTGATCGGTTTGAATTGCGTTGAACGGAGACAGAAACGACCTATGGTTTCTGTTGTTTCCGTCAAACTATACATGACGCGTTTTTCGTTTGGGCGAAGCCCAGACCAAAACGGTCAGTATATACTGCACTCGATGTCGGTTTGGATTCCCAAACCTCATCGACTACAGTATACCCAACGGTAAAGGTGCGGCCTTGGTTGTGGAATTATTACCTTTGTCTTTTTATTGACCCATTTATGTTGAACCCTCGCCTCACTTTAAACTGCCGCGGTACACTGCTGAGCCTCCAATCGCCTCAGGTGATGGGGATATTGAATGTGACGCCGGACTCCTTCTTCGATGGTGGGCGGTATGCCCGTCAGGATGCCTTGCTGCGGCAGGCAGAACAGATGTTAAAGGAAGGGGCTGCGATTCTGGATATCGGTGGGATGTCCTCCCGTCCGGGCGCTGAGATTATCTCAGTGGAGGAGGAGCTGCAGCGGGTATTGCCATCGATTGAAGCCCTGCATCAGGCTTTTCCGGAGGCTATTCTCAGTATTGATACCATCCGCGGACGGGTAGCGGAGGAAGCGGTGGGAGCGGGTGCTGCCATCGTCAATGATATTTCCGCCGGTGCTTTCGACGAATCGATGTACCCAACAGTGGCCCGCTTGCAGGTGCCTTACATCCTTATGCACATGAAGGGCAGCCCGAAGACCATGCAGGACAACCCGGATTATGAGGATGTGGTGCAGACGGTGCTGGACTTTTTTATTGCGGAGGTAGGCAAGCTGCGGGCCCTCGATGTGCACGATATTGTATTGGATCCTGGATTTGGGTTTGGAAAAACCGTGGAGCACAACTATCAGCTGCTCAAACAAATGCACCTGTTCAAAATTTTAGACTTGCCGTTACTGGCCGGGCTGAGCCGGAAGTCAATGATCAATAAAGTGCTGAAAACCAAGCCGGAACATGCGTTGAACGGAACCACTGCTTTAAACATGGTCGCCCTGCAACAGGGCGCTAAAATCCTTCGGGTGCACGATGTCCGCCCGGCCATGGAAGCCGTTAAGCTTTGGCAGCAACTCGAAATGGTATAGGCACATGGAATGGCAATCTCAAACGCTTACCGAAGCAGATATTAAGTCTGCAACCCTGCGCTACCTGAAGCACCACTACCGCTTCCGGCAAAGGCAGGGCGGCTGGGAGCTGTCCTCTGATCTCCGGGGCAAGGGCGGGATTGTGGCAGATGGTTTCCTGTCCTTTGTGCAGCCTTCCGGCGAAGTGTTTCGGGCGACTTTCGAGGCGACTTCCTACGATACCAAAGCCGAGGTGCGCTACCGCAAGCAAAAAATCCTGCTTTATTGGGATGCTGCAGCTGTGGCGGCTTGTTTCGCCTGTGGTTTGCTGCTGCTAGGTTTGTTCCGGGCCTGGTTTACGGTGGAAGCCCTGACGCTGACCGGGGCGATTGCTTTGTTCATTGCCTTTTTTACGTTTGGCTTTTTCGGGTTTTTGTTGCTGTTCCGGAACTGGAGGCGGTACCGGTACATCTACGCCATTGAGCAATTTAAACGCTACCATGCTGATGAGCAGTGGGTGGCGCTGGGGGAGGATGTATTCGCCAATCTCACAAGCGATCCCTACTATCTGGAGCTGAAAAAGCAGTGCATCTATAACGGCATGGGACTGCTGATCGTGCGCCCGGATAAATCCATCCTGATGCAGCTGTCGCCTGCCCGGAAAGATGTTTTTGGAAAGAAACGCAGCAACATCGACTTCCTCAGGCAGGACGATCTCCAACGCATGTTAGACGAAGGGCGCTACCCGGAATGGATGGCTACGCTTAAGCCGGAAAACCTGCTGCGGTTCCAGCGGCGCTACAAATATCAAATGCTGATTGTAGGGATATGCCTCGCGATTACATCGGGCGTACTCTATCAGGAAATGCAGGAGCTTAAAACTATTGAGGAGGAATCCCCGGAAGCCTACCTCAGACGAATGGCTGATGTGCGGAAACGCAACGAAAGCTACACTCAGCCTATCACGTTTGTATTGGATACCCTGATTACCTGGCCCTATCCCATTCGGAAAGATATGGAGCCCTACCTGTCGCTGCAGCCTGCACAGCCGGAATCGGTGCCAGTGCCTCCGGTCTCGCGTTCCGGGGCTTCCAGCGAGGGTTTTGTCGGGCATCTGGACGATGCTGCGCCTTACACCTACGATTGTTCCCGCCTGCGGCCCCTAACTTCGACCGGCTACATCATTCAGGAAGGGGTATACCAAAGCTACAGCGCCGTGACGGCCCGTATCCGGGAGCTGGAAGGCTTCGGTTTTACGGCAAGTGCCGTTTGGCTGGGCTGCTTTGACGAGCTGGAAAGCGGCTATGCTTTGTACTTCGGGCTGATTTTTGATGACCCTACTTCCGCCCGGTCCAGCCTGGAAAATTACCAGCAACGTTTGGGGGATAACGTCTTAAACCTAAATTTGCAGCTGCGATCGCTCACTCCATTGGAATAACTTATAAATTGAAATGCCTTTGATCACTACATCTTCGTATCGTCCAAGACCCTGGTTTCGCAACCATCATGTTAATACTATTTACCCGGCCTTTTTCCGTAAGGTCCCGGAAGTGGCCTACGAGCGCGAGCGCCTGGAGCTCCCCGATGGCGACTTTCTGGATATTGACTGGTCCTGCACGGGCAGCGACAAGCTCATTATCGGGCTGCACGGTTTGGAAGGCTCCGCTGACCGCCCTTACATCAGGGGCATGGCTCGCTACTTCAATGAACGGGGCTGGGATGCGCTGGGCTTGAATTTTCGGGGTTGCAGTGGTGAGCCCAACCGCCTGCTGCGTTCTTATCACATTGGCGAAACTGGAGACCTTCGTCAGGTGATTGATCATGCGCTGAGCCTTGGCCGTTACCGGCATATCGGTTTGGTAGGGTTTAGCCTGGGTGGCAATGTGATTCTGAAATACCTGGGCGAAGGTGGTTTCCACCCGGATGAGTTGGTGGGAGGCGTGGCCTTTTCGGTACCCTGTGATGTGAAGTCAGCCAATACCGAGATTGACAAATGGCACAACTGGCATTACCGGCAGCGTTTTATGCAAACCCTCAACGCCAAAATGGTGGAGAAAGCCAACCGGTTTCCCGGGCAGTTAGAGATTCCGGAGCGCATGCCCCGGGATTTCCGCGAATTTGATGACCAGTTTACCGGGCCCATCCACGGTTTTAGGGATGCAGAGGATTACTGGACCAGTTGCAGCAGCATCTACTTCATTCCGACCATTGAGCACCCGGCTTTGCTCGTTAGTGCGCAGGACGATACTTTTCTGAGTGAAAGTTGTTACCCCTTTGATTTGGCCCGGGACCACAAATACTTCCATTTTGAAGCGCCAAAACGGGGTGGCCATGTTGGTTTTGTCACTGTCAACCGGGATGGGTACTACTGGACAGAAAAACGGACATTTGATTTTCTGAACCAGCATCTGGAAAATTAAAAAACCAGTCGGCCGGAGGCAAGAAGTAATCCGGCCGACTGTTATCATCAGGCCTGTTCCGGAGCCCAGCCTTTTTCGTAATCCCGGCCCCAGTACTTTTTCATTATTTTCTTGTTTTTGTACTTGCCGGTCTGCGGGTCGATGGCAAGGGCCGCGTCTCCCTCTCTTGAGGAGGTATTGGCATAGTGGCAAAGGTTGGTGCTGATGGCGCCCTCATCGATCGGGCAGGCGAGCTTGGCTTTACCGCGAATGGCTTCAAAAAAGTTGCGCACGTGTCGGTCGGTCAGGCTGCCGCCGCCGCCCAGCGCTGTACCCGCTTCATCTCCACCAGAGACTTTCTCCGTAACCAGTTTGCCATCTCTGTCATAATGTTTGTAATGGCCCCGGTCTACAAATACAGAGCCTTCCGTACCATAAATGACGGTTCCCCGCCCACCGCCGTAGGTCGGATTAGCGTTTCGGCTCTTGCCATCCCAGTTGATGACCTTACCCCCCGGGAATTTAAGGGTGGCGTACATGGTATCATACATAGTCCAGGGGTCGTCCCTGAAATGATTCTTGGCAGAGTTGACCCGTACTTCTTCCGGGAATTTCACCTGCAGCGCCCAGCGGGCGATATCGAATTCGTGGGTGGCATTATTGCCGGTTTCTGCTGTGCCCCAGCGCCAGTACCAGTGCCAGTTGTAATCGCCAACGATATCAATAAAATCGGTGCGTGGTGCAGGGCCCTGGAACAGTTCCCAGTCCAGATAGTCCGGTACAGGGATCTTATTAGCATCAGGCACCCGCCCCCGGTTGTTGGAGTAGAAAGCGGTGGCGTGGTAGGCTTCCCCAATCAGCCCCTCGTGGATAGCCTGTATGATCTCCTGGCTTTCCAGTGATGACCGCTGCTGAGCACCCATCTGGACTTGCAGCCCGGTCTTCTTTTGCCAGGCGATTAGCATCTCCCCTTCAGCCGGATTGTGGCTGCAGGGCTTCTCAACGTAAACGTGCTTGCCGCCCTGCATGCTTAGAATGGAGCCGGGAGCATGCCAGTGGTCAGGCGTGGCGTGGAATGTGGCATCCACCTCCTTGTTTTCCATGATCTTGCGCATGTCCTTTTCACCCTGCGGCTTTTGCCCCATCACCTTCGCCACTTTTTCAATGGCCTTATTCTGTCGTTGCTGATTGACATCTGAAACAAAAACGACCTGCGTATTTGGGGTTTTCGAAATGCTATCCAGCAACCCACCGTATCGACGCTGGCAACCAATAATGGCAACATTAATACGCTCATTGGCGCCAATAATCCGGTTGTAGCTCTGAGCCGTAGCCGTAAGCCCGCCCAGGGACAGCGCCGCTGCACTGGCGGAGGCTTGCTTGATAAAAGTTCTTCTCTGCATGATTTATCTGTTTTTTCTAATCTTGTTCACTTCCGGCCATGGCATCACCCCAACGCTGTCTGCCCAGGACTCAAAAGCCAGGCGCATTTCCTCTGCTTTTTCCGGGTGCTGGCCGGACAAATCCTTCAGCTCAGACCGGTCTTCTTTCAGGTTGTACAGCGCCCAGTCTTCCGGCCCGCCCCAGGATGGCAGCACCAGCTTCCAGTCGCCTTTGCGGATCGCCTTGCTGTCATTGTGTTCCCAATATATTAATTCTCTGTGGGTTTGGCGCTGTTCGCGGAAGACGGGGACCAGGCTTTTGCCCGGAGTCGGGGTGATGATGTTGCCCTGAAACTCTTCCGGATAGGTGGCATTAGCAAGGTCGAGGCAGGTCGGCATGAGGTCGGTAATGTGGCCGAGTGCATTACTCTTCTGTCCGCCCTTGATCATGGCTGGGAAGTGGGCAATGAGCGGGGTGGAAATGCCCCCTTCCATCGTCAGGGATTTGAAGAGGCGGTAAGGGGTGTTGCTGACATTTGCCCACGCAAACCCGTAAGCGTCGAAGGATTTGGGCCCGCCGGTTTTCCCGCTTTGGTCGTAGGCAATATTCCAGTTGTAGACTTCTTCGTGGCACCCGCCGTTATCGGATAAAAAGACGATCAGGGTGTTGTTGAGTTCGCCCTGTGCTTCAAGTTGTGCCACCACTTTGCCAATCCCCTGATCCATGCGGTCAACCATCGCCGCGTAAGTGGCCATGCGCAGGTCCCAGAGGTCTTGTTCTTCCTCAGAGAGCGTATCCCAGTCGGGCACCTTTTTGGGGTCCGGGAAAGCCGGGGATAAAGCCCATGCCGAATCTATAATGCCCAGTTCAAGCATGCGCTCGTAGCGCTGCTGCCGGATCTTGGCCCAGCCGGATTTGTACTTGTTGCGGTATTTGGCAATCTCTGACTCGGGAGCATGCAGTGGCCAGTGGGGCGCAGTATAGGCCAGGTAAAGGAAAAATGGAGCCGTGCTGTCTTTTTGCGCTGCGATAAAGTCTGTGGCGTAATCCGAAATGGCATCAGTCATGTAGAAGCCTTTTCCCGGTGTGTAAGGCTCGCCGTTTAGTGTCATCTCCAGTGGTTCCCGGCCAGGCCGGTAAGGATCAAGGTTATAATAACTCGAGGCACCATTAATAAAGGCAAAATACTGATCAAAGCCGCGGTCGCCCGGCCAGTGGGGGCGGTGTTCGCCTACGTGCCATTTGCCGGACAGGAGGGTGGTGTAGCCGGCATCTCCAAGCGCCTCTCCCAGGGTCACACAGTTTTGGTTCAGGTAGCCCTGATAAGCTGGCAGCTCGGGGAGGCCGAAGGTCATGGAACCCATTCCTGCCTGATGCGGGTATAGCCCGGTGAGCAGGGAAGCCCGGGTGGGGCAACAGCGCCCGGCATTGTAGAACTGCGTCATCAGCAGCCCATTGCCCGCCAAACGGTCGAGGGTAGGGGTATTGATTTCTGAACCCATACAACCGAGGTCGGAATAGCCCATGTCATCGGCCAGGATGATGATGATGTTGGGACGCTCGTCGGTTTGTGTGGTGTCGGAGGCCTTTTCCTGACAACTGCCCAATAACAAGAAAAGGCCTGCAATCCAGCAAAATCTATAGTGCATCGGTTCCGGTTTTTTAGTTTGTGGGCACCAGCAGGAGGGCATCAGCGGCAACGGGCCCGTTAGCGGTAACGGCATTTAGCGTAAGCTGGCATTGCCCGCCCTGCTCAAAGCTGTAGTTGCCTAAATCGACCCAGTCTCTTTCGTGTGCCTGAAGATCAATCGTTTTTTGAGTTTGACTCTCCTGATGAGTGATGGTGACGGGCAGCGTGGTTGCCCATTCGGCTTCCATGCCACGTGGCCGGCTCGGAACATAGAGATACAATTGGTATTTCCCGGGCCTTTCCACAGGGGTCTGAAAGGAGAATTGAGATGCCTCACTCTCTTTCGGGTCCGTCATGGCGTAGTTCGTTTTGTATTGTCCCATCCACCGGCTTGTGTCCTGCCAGGTGCCCACTGCTTCCACCTGACCGGCATCAGTATTGTCCACCAGGATGTCCGGGCGGGTGCCGTTGAGCAAGGGATCGGTATTCATGAGGTCCACGATCTTTTGATGGTCGACTTCCTGCACGGTTTTTTGCCCTTCAATCGCGAGCTGCGCAGCAATAGCCGTGACCTGCCCCATCACCATAAAGACCGGCTCCATCCGGATAGAGCCATAGGCAATGTGGGAAGCAGACAGGGCAACCGGAACCAGCAGGTTGGTACATTCAGAGGCTTTCGGAGTCAGAGCGGAATAGCCGATGGGGAAGGGCGGAAAACCACCGACTTCCACATTGCCTTCGTTCTTGACCATTGTCTTGCCATCTTTGTGGATGACTACGCGATCACAATTGTGGGAGTCCATGGTGTAGGCGGCCAGCCCGATAGGATCCTGAACGACTTCATCCCCCAGGCAGTGATGTTCGGTCATGACTGTTTCTCCAATCATACGGCGGGCTTCGCGCACGTACATCTGATGGGGGAAATTTCCGTTATCGGTAAACTCATCCTTGGCCCAGCCCCAGGTGTTCAGGTCGTCCTGTACGCGCTTGGGAACCCTGGGATCGGTAGCCAGGAAGTAGCACAATCCTTTAATGTAGTCCTCGTGATCCTGCCGGATGGCTTCGCGCTCTTCGTAGGAGGCTTCGGGGTAGTCCCAGTTGCCGCCGATATGGTCTGTGGAGAAAGCCCCCCGGTTATTGATGTCGGTTTTGTGGTTGGGCATGCGGTTGATGATGAAATAGGTACCGGCGTCATGCCGCTTTTTCCCTTTAGCTTCTCTCGATTCCAAAAGGCGAAGCAGCAGTGCGTATTTTTCCGGATCGTATCCTTCCGGTCGGGTCTCGGAAAAGGGCACCTGATTGTCGGGATCGTCCGACCAGCAGAGGCGGAAGTTATACGCCTGTACTTTTTTATCGCCGGTGCCATCGGGAGACAGGGGCTCGTCATTAATGCCCCAAAGCAGCCTGCTTGTGGAGTCGCCAGGCACTACATAAGGATCAATGCCATCCTCAAACTGATGGTATTTACGGAGCTGAACACCATTCAGGGTCTCGTTGTAGGTGCTGTTGGCTTCTCTGCCAATAGTGTAGGAAACGCCCGCCGCTGCCAGTAGGTCACCCTCATAGGTGCAGTCAATGAATATCCTGGCGGAAACCTGCTTGCTTGCGCCACCAGCTGTCAGATCCTCCACGGTGATTCGTTGGATATTGGTTCCTTCTTTTGCAGCAGATTGCAAGCGGTGCTCCCGCCATACGTCCACTTCCACCTCAGCGATGTATTCCTCAAAGGTTTTTTCAGCCAAAGAAGGCTCAAAGGTCCAGGCTTCAAAAATGCCGTAGTGGTCGCCCAGACGGCGGTAGAAATCACGGCTCAGGCCAGTGACGGCATGCTTGTTGCCAATATCCGTAGAGCCCAGACCGGAGGACGAGAGGCCTCCCAAATGAGTGCCGGGCTCAATGAGCAGGGTTTTGAGTCCGAGTTTGCCGGCAGCATGAGCTGCAATCACCCCGGCAGAAGTACCGCCGTAAATGCAGACATCATATTCCGGAGATTCAGCGGTAGGCTCATTGCTACAGCCAAAGATCAGCAGTCCCATAATTGGAAGGAGAAGAAGGAGTCGGTTCATCGCAATGGTTTTTTCTACTATCAAGTGGGTTGCCTGCGGGGCTTGTAACCTGAATAGCTGTAATTTACGGTTACCCTTTTGAGTTAGCATTAACCTGTAAAAAACAAGATCTATGTATAAAATAGGTATCGTTGGTGCCGGGGCAGTCGCTGACCTGCATGCACAAGCCATTGCCGCCCTGCCCAATGCACAACTAACGGGCTGTTGCGACGGAGGCTCCGGACGTGCTAAAGCGTTAGCAGCTCAATATGGCGCTGTTGCCTTTGCCAATTACCAGGCACTGATCGAATCTCCGGAAGTTGATGTGGTGCTCATTGCCACCCCCAGCGGGCTTCACCTGCAGCCAGCTATTTTGGCGGCAGAGGAGGGCAAACCGGTCCTCTGTGAGAAGCCACTTGAAATCACCACCAACCGGATTGATGAGATGATTGCGGCTCATGATAGGGCGGGCACTGTCCTGGGCTGCATCTTCAATTACCGTTATGATGCAGTGGTTGGGCAAATCCGGCAGGCTTTATCACAGGAACGCCTGGGTAAAGTTACCTACGCGGCTGTCCGGGTACCCTGGTGGCGAGACGAAGCCTACTATGCCGGTTCCTGGAAGGGCACGCAGGCCCTCGATGGTGGTGGCGCATTGATGAATCAGTCCATCCACATGGTCGACCTGCTGCAGCATTTGATGGGCCCGGTTCAGTCCTTGTTCGCCTACACCGATACCCTCGCGCACGATATTGAGGTGGAAGATACGGCCGTAGTGGCCCTGCGCTTTACCAATGGCGCATTAGGGCAAATTTACGGCAGTACCGCTGCCTACCCCGGGCAGCCCCGCCAACTAGAACTGATGGGGACTAAGGGTACCATTCAACAGGTGGAAGACAGCTTATCAGTCTGGGCTTTCGCCGAACCTTTACCGGAGGATGAAGCTATCCGCTCCAATTTTGGTCAGGCCGGCACAAGTGGGGCTTCCAACCCGATGGCCATCCAATACGCGAATCATGCCCGCTGCATCGCTGAGTTTTTGACGGCGCTGGAAACAGGAACACCTTTTTCGGTTGATGGAAGGGAAGCCCGGAAGTCTGTTGAAATTTTGGAAGCGGTTTATCAGTCTCAGGAGGAAGGGTGGTCGATCCATTTATAAAGCTATAAGACGATATCAGATCTATGATTTGAAGAAGAACTTGAAATGCGCTAACTTGGTTTAAGATATTGGCAACGATCAAAAAAATTGAGAATGGTAGCTGATGAAAAAATAAGAAAAGAAATTAAGGATAGGGTAGAAAGAATGTCTTCGGATAAGCTTAATAACCTGCTTGAATATATAAAAGCATTGGAATTGCCAGGAAAAGAAACAGATACTAGGGTTCTCAAATATTTTGGTGTTTGGAGCGATATAGATGAAGATCTGTTTGAAGAGTTCACAGAACGTCTTCCAGAAAAGAGATTGCAGGAATCAAAAGGGAATCTTTGAGAATGGAAGAATCAATACTAGATACAGATACGCTATCCTATTTTTTGAAGGGGGATGAAACTGTTGCAAAAAAGGTAATCCAGTATTTAGAGGAATATGAAAAACTGTTGATTTCAATAATTACATACTATGAAATCAGAAGTGGACTGGAATATAAGGAGGCTAATAAGCAGCTTTTGAAGTTCAAAGCATTTGTAGACGAGAACTGTGAAGTCATAAACTTAACTGAAAAATCGGTTGAAATATCGTCCTTCGAGTATGGTGAACTTAGGAGAAACGGTGAAACAATAGGTACCTCTGATTTACTGATAGCCGGGATAGCGATCGAAAAAGGATTGACTCTAATCACCAATAATATGAAGCACTACATACCGATAAATAAGCTTAAAGTATCAAACTGGAAAGGTTAGGGGGGTAAATCATTAGTGTCAAAAGAAGCCTAATAAGGATAGAAGATTAACGCCTTTACCGATTTCATTCCGCTCGCGGCACCACTTCATACAGCCCCACCTCTGGCCAACCTGCTTCCGTAATCGCCTTATAGTAGATGTCAAATGACTCCCGGTCACGGTGCCAGCGCCATTGGCCAAGTGGGGTGTGTACCGGATAGTTGTCAATTGCTTCCAGCATGGCAGCGGTCTCCTCCAAACCATTGTAAATCTGCCGCTGCAATTCCGGGGTACGGTATTCCGGGCCTTTGCACCAGAGCCGGTAGCCGAAGACGGCCTGTGCTGCGCCCTTCCTTTCTTTGGTAACAATCAGGGTACGGTTGAAGGTGTGGTAGAGCCGTTGTGCGGCGGCCGTATCGGGAATGAGCGGCAGTGCTTTTTCCACCCTTTTCAGGGCCTCTTCAGCCAGCCGAATGCTGTACGCTTTTTCCGTAAGGATATCCTGATAGTATTCGTGAGTGAGCGCTTCATTTTGCGAAAGCCATGCGCTGTCTACTACCCAAGAGAGGTCTTTCCGCATGCCGGCGGTATCGGTTTTGTAGGCGGGGAATGACAGGGCGTTAAGGATGTCTTTGTAATGATGAAGCCGCTTGTTGACGTCATGCCCAATCCAGGTGTACTGATCATCCGGCGCAAACCATTCTCCGGTGGTGTGGGTCTGATAATGCCCTTTTCGGTGGTAGTTGAGGCGGGAGTGGTTGGCGGTGTGGGTGCCCAGGGTGTAAAAGGTGGAGAGGACGATGGACAGGGCGCTGTCAAAGGCTGGCTTAAGCAGTGGGACCACTTCGGCACCGTAAGTTTGCGCGATAAATGCGGTAGTCAGGCTGTCTGTATCCGTGCTGAGGTCTTTTGCCAATTGGGAAAGGACAAACAGATTAAGCTCGCCCGGCGTGCCCACGGCTGCTGTTTCTTCAAAACGGTCGGTACGGGCACAGTAGCCCACTACATTGTCAAACTGCGCATAGTGCCGGAAAGCATCAGCGAAATAGTGAGGAAAGGTATTGGCAATCAGGTTTTCCCCGGCGTATTCCATACCGCAGTCGTATTCAATGACAACCGGAAAGGGAATATCCGTGACGTAATCCTGGTAAGGATAGGTCAGGAACCAGTCATGAGGCGTCATTTTGATCATGACGGTGATGTCGCCGCGCTTGATCTGCTTCAGTGCATCGAGGATGATGTCCCGTTCGAACTGATTGTAAATGAAGGTGCGGATGGTCAGCTTAAGCCCGCGCTGATCGATGAAGTAGCCGCCGAGGGAGTCGACCAGGGCCGCCAGCTTTTCGCTTTTGGTTTTCAGCTTTTCGGAATGCTGGTAAATCACGTAGCTGCCGGTTTCGATGAAGGTCAGTACGATTCCATCCAGGTTTGGGGACAAGTCCAGCAGGCTATCGTAATCCTGGTACACCCACTGCCAGAATTCAGGGTCGTCCAGGTTGAGTTGTTGTTGCAGACCACCCTCAAATTTGGTAGTGTGGTGTGTAAAGTCTTCGTTGGCTTTTGCCTCCACCTTGAAGCGGTCGGGGTAGTAATCCAGGGGATAAAAAGCGTGGTCCCAAACGTAGACATTTTCAATGCCGCGTTCGTGGGCCGCATTAATGAAAAAGTTGGTGGCTTCCCGGTTTTCCGGCTTGCGAAAGTCCTTCAGGTCATGCACGAGTTGGTAGTGGGACAGTTCAATGTGGTTGATGCCATATTCTACGGCTTTGTCCAGGGTCTTTAGTCCGTTCTCCCGGTGAGAAGAAAGGATGTTCCAGCCCCGGTAAGAAAAGCGCTCCCCGGCTGATCCGGTTTCCGGGGCGGGTTGACAGCTTTGGAGCAGGCTGGTAAATAGAACAAGTAACAGGAGGAGGACTCGTGGGTTCATTGACTTTTCTTTTGTTGCGTAAGTTGTTGCAGGGTGGCTTTGTCGTAGGCGCCTACGCTATCCGCCCAGATTTGGTATTGCCGGGCCATGGCTTCCACTTTTTCAGGGTGTTCTGTGGCGAGATTATTGATTTCTGTGGGGTCAGACGGGAGGTGGTAGAGTTCCCATTCCCCTTTTGAGTCTTGTCCGGGCAGCCGGCGGGCGGAGACAAGCTTCCAGTCGCCGTCCCGGACTGCCCGGTTGAATTGATGCTCCCAGAACAGGATTCTGCCGGAGTTATCTGGTATGCCTTTGAGTACTTTGGACAGGGAGTGCCCGGCGGTGGGCGTAATGTTGCGCTGACCAATCTGAGTAGGGTAGGAAGCCTCTGCGATATTCGCTAAGGTTGGCAACACATCAATAATATGCCCCACGGAAGTCCGGTCGATTTGACCTGCTTGTATCTGCTCCGGCCAGTGCGCAATAAATGGCGTGCGCATTCCACCCTCATGGAGAAAAGATTTAAACAAACGATAAGGGGTATTACTGACATTCGCCCAGGGCAATTCATAGGCTGGGAAGGAAAAGGGGCCACCAGGTTCTCCGGTAGAAGGATAGGTAATCCACGGGCCCAGCGGGTCTTCCTGACAAGCACCGTTATCGCTGAGGAACAGTATGAGGGTATTGTTGAGCTGGCCGTTTTCGCGTAATGCCTGCACTACTTTCCCTACGCCGAGGTCGAGCCGGTGCATCACAGCCGCGTAGAGTTCCATTTTGTCTGACCATTCACTTCGGGCGGCTCTGGAAAGGGTATCCCAGTCCGGAACGGTAGGGTAGGGCTCGGTCAGTTCCACCTCTGACCCAATGACCCCCAATTCCTGCATCTTTTTTAGCCGGTTTTCGCGGATCGGCGCCCAGCCATCATCGTAAACGCCATCGTATAAATCCCGGTCTTCCGAACGTACGTGCAGGGGCCAGTGGGGGGCATTGTAAGCCAGGTACATGAAAAAAGGTTTTGCCCTGTCGTGTCTTTGGATGAAAGCCGCTGCGGTATCTGAAAACGTATCGGTTGCGAAGAAGTCGGGTGAAGTGCGGTAGGTGCTGCCGTTGTACCGCATTTCCAGCGTATCCTGGTTTTTCGCCCAGGGCCAGTCATTGAAGTAGCTCATCGCGCCCTCAATGAGCGTGAGGTACTGATCGAAGCCCTTATTGCCGGGCCAAAAGGGTTCGGTATTGCCGACGTGCCATTTGCCAACCTGATAGGTGGCGTACCCCTGTCGTTGAAGCACTTCGGCTATAGTCGTGGCATTTTCGTTGATTCGCCCAGAGTAGCTTGGCAGCCCTTTATCCTGATTTTGATGCCCCATGCCCGCCTGATGCGGGTACAATCCGGTAAGGAGGGCAGCACGGGTAGGGCAGCAACGGGCGGCATTGTAAAATTGGGTGAGCCGCAGCCCGTTGTAAGCCAGGCTGTCGATATTTGGGGTGGCGATCTCACTACCGAAGCAACTGAGGTCGGAATACCCCATGTCATCCACCAGGATGAGCAGGATGTTGGGGGGAGAGGTTACCGTTTCTGTTGCCGGTGTGCAGGCATTTAGCAACAGCAAAATACTGCTGAATGCAAAAAGCCGGTTGGATCTTCGAAGTTTTTTATCCATTAATTTTGGTAGTTTTGATCAGGGCAACCCAGTTACTTTGACGGTGATACGACCCTTTTTCTTTTTGAAGGCTTGTGACTGCATGCGGACTTCAATGCGTTTGAGGTTAGGTACGACCTTGTCCAGTTTGGAGGGCGGCGGGTCGAGCGCTACCACCGCCAGTTCAAAATCCGCCGGCGCCGTCACTTCGAGCTGAATCTGTTTTCCATCAATGGTGAGGGTGGCGGTCTGATCGTCCAGTTGCACCTCAGCATCAGTTATCCATTGCCAGGTGAGGGATTGGGTGTTTTCGGAAAGTTCCACTTCATCCTGAATGAGCAGTTCTGAGTCACTTATCTTTTTGAAAGTCCGGATTGCACGCTTAAGTTGGTTGCCGTACAAGGGAGTGAGGTCAAAGGCCACCTCAGGGTTTTCAGCATTCAGGTCAGAATGGTGAACCAGTGCCCGCCCTTTGGCCTGATGCTTATCGCCATTGACCGTCAGGGTGCTGTGCCCGAAGTTGTTCTTGGTCAGCAGGTCCCAGCGGGGAGAATTCTGTGCCCGGTTCCAGAGTGCATCCACCCCAATGGTACGCTCCAGCTCGTAGTAGTCCTGATTGCCGAGGTCAATGGCAAAGCGGGTTCGTTTCCACTCCAAAATAAAGGAGCCGGCGTCCATATTGGCATGGTTGTCGTTGGCACTGCCGCCTTTAGCAGCCAGGTAGAGCCCATCGGGTTGCTTTGGGGCAAAAACGACCAGAGGGGCATCGCCCTGAGCCAGCCATACGGGCTCCCGCTTGATTTCGGGCGCATCTTCGGACAGGCGCAACAGATTGAGCAGGTAAAGGGTGGAAAACCGGCCCTTTGATTGCTGCTCAGGTGGCGGGATGTCCGCTATCGCCTGGTCAAGGGCTTCTTCCGGAGGGCGGAAGCCTTTCCGTTGCCCAAACCAACTTAGCAGGCCGATATGCTGAAGGGTGTGGTACCCTCTCGTGCTGGCATCAAAGTAGTTGTAATAATCGCCGGAGGGTCCTGCCGTCATTTCGCTGAATTCGGCGCTGCGGGCGACACCCGGCACTTCCAGAAAGCCGAACCCGGTGCCCACGGCTGATTCAAAAGCGGAAATCGTAAGCGTCAGGTAGTTAGTAGCGTAAAACCAATAACCGGGGCCTTCGTTGTAGGCACCATCGGGCTGATAGGGCAGCAAGCCGAGAGGGAAACGCTCCACGGTCCTGTTCAGGATATAGGAAGCCAGGTCGGGTTCTTCTTCAAAAACAGCAAGTGCTGCTATAGCCAGCCCACCGTGGCAGACCAGGTTCCAATTGTGTTCGGAGACCCACCACCAGTTTTCCCAGGTGATGCCTATGCCGGGTTTGATGGCTTTTTCGAGCAGCGCATTTTTAGAGGTCTTCAGAATATCAGGAGCCATATCTTTTCCGCACCAGTCCAGGGCGAGCCCCACGGCCGTGGCCATTTCGGCAGCATCCAGGAAATGGCTGGGGTTCCAGTCGGGGAAGTGGGCCACGGTCAGGAGTTCGGCTTCCAGCCGGTGCAGGTATTCCGGCTGCTGCTCCATACGGTAGACCATGGCGAGCGCGAGCATGCGCTGGAGCGCCTCCCGGGATACACTGAGCAGCCTTCTGCCTCGTTTCTGATAAGTCAAAGGCGGAAGTTGAAGACAATAATCTGCATAGGCTTTGATGTGTTGGTAGAGTTGCTGAATGTGGGCATCGGTTGTCAGCTTTTCAGCGAGCAACTGCTGCGTTTCAGTATCGAAAATGAGTCTTGGTGTCTGAGGTTGGAGGTGTTCCCGCAGCCACGCTTTGCTAATTGATTCATCGGTGACGACTTGGCCGTGAACGGTGGCCGTGCAAAGACTCAGTATCAGGCTTAACCCGATACCGAAAAGGCAGGAAAAATAGCGTTTTACAGCTTTATGCATCATCTTTGGTAGAACTTCGCTTACTGAATAATTTGGGTTTTGAACTTCGGTATATGTTTCCGGATGACGTCCATTTTGTACTCCGGGTCTTCATCGTAGAAGCCGTAGTAATAGTAGAGTAGCAGGTCTGCGTCCATTTTTAGGATATCGGGCAGTGCCGCGTCCATTTTGTCGACTTCGGCTTTGCTCATGCGCTGATTTTCTACCAGCATCATGGTCTTAAGGTCATTTTCCCGCCCTGCTTTGAGGTAGCGCTCTCCGTATTTGGGTAGCACTTTGGTGTCCCGGTTGGTGATGTTTTCGGTCTTGGTGAGGGGGTACGGTTTGCCATCCGTACCAAAGTAGTCGAGGTGGCGGATGGTCGCCGAAACGTTGACAACAGTATCGTCCCGGCAGGCCTCATCGAAGTGGACGATGGTGAGGCCGGGTTGCCGGGCTTTTAGTTCAGCATTGATATCAGAAAAGAAGTCCGCAAAGTCCTCCATGTATTTGACGTAGTCGCCTTCCGGGTTGTCCTTAAGCGCCAGTTCGGAAAAGTCCTGCCATTCCAACCAGGTGGATTTGGGCTCGTCCCAGATTATGCCATCAAGATCGAACTGCTCCAGCATCTTTGAGGTCGTCTCAATAAAGTAGTTTTTGACCTCCGGGTGGTAAAAGCTGCTGAGGATCCCGTGGGTTTTACGAACAACCGGAGTGCCGTCTTTTCTGAGTACAGCCGTTTCCGGATGATGGTAACCAAAGAGCGGCGGTTCGATCGGCTGACCGGCGGTGATGCCGGCCATGCGGGAGGGCACGGCAAAAACCTGCATGTCCCGCTGATGCGCTTCTTCAATGATAAAGCGGATATTGCCTTCATTGTACTTGATGTCACTTTCGGTGATGCCAATGCATACGATATCGGTGCCGAGGCCTTTCATTTCATCCAGATCGTGGCGTATATTTTTAGGTACAAGCGTGAAATAGCCTGCGCCGAAGTAGTAGGCGCCCAGAAGCCGGTCACTATCCTTTAAAGGGTTTGCCGGCACTGCGGTTTCCGCCCTGGGCTCAGTTGGGTTGCAGCTTTGTGTGAGCAGTCCGGCAAACAGTGCTAAGCACAGCAAAAATGATTGCTTTAAAACGGAGTTGTCCATTCATAAACGATTTTATCCTTTACAACAGAAGGTCGTTTCAGTTATGGATTGTCATCAATAGAGATGCTATGTTAGCATCTCTAATCAAACCGGTCATGGTTACTCTATCAATTTGTAGCCTGGTACTGAATAGTAGCATTATTCAGTTCGACTTTCTGCACTGTAGGGGAAGAAGGTGTTGCTTCCGGGATGATCAATCTGCCACCATTGAGGTTCTCGCCCCAAAATACGCCAAGCTCAGTCTGTTTAGGTTGCTGATAGTCATACCGGAATTTCCGGTTGAAGTCTCCATTAATGATCCGGACAGGAATCTGCCAGCCTTCGGGTACAGAATCTTCCGGCCAGGTGATGGTAAGCCCTTCCAGCTGAAAATTATTGATGTTTTTAGCGACGATTGCGGCTTTTGCCGTGAGTACTTCCGGCAAGGTAGTTGGAAATTGAGCACTTTTAATATCTGAGCCGGGCGCTGTAGGATCCTCCACAAATGGATAGCGAAGGTGCAGGTTCCGGATGCGGACATCAGAAATGCGGTCCGGTTCAATGGAGGTAAGCAGGATGCGGCCATCGGTTTCGCAGCTCACTTGCTCAATGCTGACGTTACGGATGCGCCCTACCGGAGATTCGGGCGTTCTTTTGGCGATCATCAGCTGAATGGGGCGGTTCAGGACAAGTGGGGCTTTGGTACTCCCCGTGATATTGCTAACCAGCACATCTTCCACCGTGCCACCGTCCCGCACGTAAATAGCAAATAGTCGGGAAGCGGTCCGTACAGCGCAGTTGCTAAAGGTGATCCGGCGATAGTCGGCGTAGGATTCGGTGCCGAGCTTCAATGCTGCACAGAGGGTTTCCAAAGTGCAGTTGGTTACGGTCACGTCCTCGCAGGGCTGCCCGTCTTTCCAGGTTTTCAATACAATCGCATCATCGCAGGTGGTAATGTCACAGTTGGTGACCCGCACCCTCTGACTGCCGGTAATGTCGATCCCATCGGCATTAGGGGCAAAAAGGTCATTGATGATCCGTATGCCGTCCACCACCACGTCCTGACTGTGCATAATATGGCAGGTCCAGTTGGGCGAATTGGTCAGGGTAATATCGCGAATGGTAATATTTTCAGAATCAGCGACCTCCAGCAGGGCATTGGGGCGGGGCGTTTTGGCTTTGATCCACTGCGGTGGTGGAGCGGCCGGGGTTTCCCAATAGAACTTCCCCTGTCCGTCGATGGTGCCTTTGCCTTCGATGAGGACATTCTTTACCCCGGTTACGGAGACGAGGTAGCGCCTTTGTATGGCCTTCCCATGCTGATCAGTCCCTTCGTGGGTGGCGTAGGCATCGAGTTGGTCGGTACCAAGGAGGGTGGCACCACCCTGGAGTTCGAAGATGATATTGTCGCGCAGTTCTATCCCGCCAGTGAGGTATTTGCCAGGTGGTACGATCACCCTTCCGCCCCCGGCTTCTGCAGCTGCATCAATGGCAGATTGAATAGCCAGAGTGGTCAAAGTTATGCCATCGCCCACTGCGCCGTAATCGGTAATGCGGAAAGCACCATTTTGAGCTCCTGCCTGATTGAAAACCGTTGTAAGCAGCAGGGCAATGAAAAGGAATAAGTGGGATCCGGGGAAAGTATGGGGGCGCTGTCCATTACACGTTGGCATATTGTAAGTTTTTCTAAGGTATAATTCGTTACATCTTTAGTTGACCCGGTGGATAAGGTTTGATGAACACAGTTTACCTCAGAGTGACCTTTTTTAGCCTCCCTTGTAATGCCTGCCATGCCAGGCTGCCCTCTTCAATTCATAAACGAAACAAAGGGAATCCTCAAATTGCCGTTCTTCCAAAAACTCAAACCCAAGCCGCTCGTAGAACCGATGGGCCTGGGTATTCGATTTTAGGGGGTCAATCAGAATAGAAGTCACGTCAGGGTTGGCGAAGCATCGTTCTATAGCTAACTTCATCATGATCGTGCCATAGCCCTTGTTGAGGTTATACGCTTCGCCTATCCAAATATCTATTGCCCTTTTGTTTGGCTCTACCTGTCCCCAGTACTTAGTCTCCTCCTCCGCAGGGTCAATAATCTGAATTATGCCAATGGGCTTTGTATTGAATTCAGCCATCAGTTGTTCTCTCCAGGTAGGGCTCCGTTGTAGCTCCTTTTCCCATTCCCAATCGCTGTCAGGGTCGCAGGCAATGACGTGAGGTTTGGTATCCCAGTATTCAAGTAGGCCCTGGTCTTGTGGGGTGGCTAATCTTAGTGTTATCATGGGTCTCATTTTTCCAATTTACCGGGCTGGTTCCTGGAGCGTTATCTGTCACCAGGGGAGGCTTGGTAGAACCAGCATAGTTGGAAGACTTCGGATAACCGGTCTACCCGGTGAAGCCAGGCATAGTTGTACTTTCTGCTCAACCGGGGGGTACGACTTTGTCTGTACCTCTCAAGAAACGCTATAAACTAGTCCTCTACCACCTGACTTCCCCACCAATTCCCACCGTCAAAATCCGGGGAAAGGATTTGCAGCCGTTCCTCCTCCAAACGGGGCAGGAGCTCGTTTTCGATACTTTGCAGGTAAGCTTGCTCATTTTGGGCATCGTATAGCGGGTCTTTTCTGGGGAACAGTGCGCCTACGCTGTTTAAGTAATCAAACAACTCTTTGTGCAGGCGTTCTGCAATTTCAGGATGCTTCATCACCAGGTTGTGCTGTTCTTCCAAATCCGTCGATAAATTGAATAATTCCTGTTTGTCGCTTTCGTAGTATTGGATCAATTTCCAATCGCCTCTGCGGATGATAGAAGAAGGTTCTCCACCTTGATTCCCGTAGTGCGGATAATGCCAGATCAACGGGCGTTCTGGTAGCTCTTGGCCTTTCAGCGCAGGAACCAGGCTGATCCCATCTTGGTGTTGATGGGGTAGAGTTGAAAGCCCTGCCAGCTCTAGTAAAGTCGGGTAGAAATCAGTGCCGGTGGCAGGGGTGGTGATTTCAGTTGACTCTGCTTTCATCCAGGGAACTTTAATTAGGTAAGGCTCCCGTATGCCCCCTTCGTACTGATAACCTTTGCCGCCACGGAGGGGCAGGTTGGAGGTGGAAAAGGCATCTCCGGCAGCAACACCGCCGTTATCGGAAGTGAAGACTACGATGGTGTTTTCTGCAAGGCCCAGCTCATCCAGTCCTGTTAGCACTTTTCCAACCGCTTCATCCATGGTTTCCACCAGCCCGGCGTAGATGGGATTGTCCTGCACTTGCCGGATGGGCAGGAAGTGGCCCATTTTATAAGCGCTCGGCGCGATGCCCTGCCGTTCAGCTTTTGCGCGGTATTTCGCCCATTTTTCCTCCGTGGTTTGTATGGGGGAGTGGACGGCGTAAAAGGACAGAAAAGCGAAGAAAGGCTTACCAGTAGTATCGGGATGATGGCTGCTCATGAAGGCAACAGTCTCGTCTGCGAGGCGTATGGAGAGATTTTCACCATCCTTTTGGTTGTCAAGGTTAGGATTGGTCCAGGGCGAAAAGTACCCGCCGATGGGCGAGCCTTTTTCCCAGCCGCCTTTGTTGATGTCGAAACCGTGGTCTTCCGGCCAGGACCCCTTGCTGCCCAGGTGCCATTTGCCAGCGAAGAAAGTACGATAGCCTGCCGTTTGCAATACCTCTGCAAGGGTCGTATCTGCCGAATTTAGCGCCTGATCATATTTGGCCGGCAAAAGAGCAGTAAAACGCCCGGCGCCCCTCCATGTCGTATCTGACCACGCTCCTATATAATCAGTAATGCCATGCCGTGCCGGAAACTTCCCCGTCATGATACTGGCCCGGGAAGGGCTGCAGACCTGACAGGTAGCATAGCCATTGGTAAACTTGAACCCTTTCTTCGCAATCCGGTCAATATTTGGCGTGTCATAGTATTCAGAGCCATTGTAACTAGCGTCTTTCCAGCCAAAATCGTCGGCGAGGATAAAAACGATGTTGGGTGGCGTCTCTGATGTGTTGGTAGGGTTTTCCTGATTGCAGGCGACCAGGACGAGCCCTGCAAATACCAGGAGCCATAGGTGAGATCGTTGTTTCATGCCTGAGTAGTTTTGCTATGTTTGGTAAAAGGTACTTAGATTTTCTCAAAACGGCTCTTCAAAAGACGGACAATGAGCCGTTACTCTCAACAGGTGATGGAGTCCCGCCGCTCCCGCTGTACATATTCAAATTCAATGAAGTCTTCGAGGACCACCCGGGTGGGGTTCATGATGCGCCAGGTGTTTTCGCCTTTTTCCTCCAGCACCCGGGCTACATCAATGTAAGTTTGACAAATGGCGTGGTCATCAGCGTGGGTAAGCCTCAGCCCCGGGCGCCAGTCGACGCGTTGGCCCATATCCAGCAGCGCCTGGAAAATGTCTTCATTCCGGGTCGTCTCATAAGCGGCAAATACGCCGGCGTAGAACGCGCCATTGGTCCAGTCGTAATCCTTGTGTTTGGGATTTTCCAGCTGCCAGAACGTGGCTTTCTCCAGGGTGGTTTTGATGTGCTCTACGTTGAAGGCAGGTTGGGTCAGCAGAGGAGTAGAGAAAAGGAGGAAAAAAAGATGGAATAGGTAAGTTTTGTCTTTCATAAGTAATGTTTCATCAATTTGGAAAGTGCTCTTGTATTTCTATTTATACTCTAAAAATGCTGTGACTGAAGTATTTTGATCCGCCACAAACCGAATCCACCGAGCTTGGAACGCATCGGGGAACTGATGGGAATACATTTCACCAGGTGCTACCGTGACGCGCTGGTATTTCATCCACGGACCATGGCCAACAGGTTCCACCTCAATGGTGAAGGTGACAGGTTTGTTAGACTGGTGAGACAGCTCAAGGCTGCGGCGGTCGTAAAATCCGATGAGGTAAGGGTCGGAAGCCTCGCCGGCTTGAACTGCTGTGTTTTTCCAGGGGCCGCCCTGCCCAGTGGGCTTGCCCAGTTGCCAAAGGTCGTCAATGGCGCCTGCCCAAACGGCGGCTTGCTCATCATCCGAAACAATCACATGCTCATTGCCTTCCCCGGCTGCCGGGTCAATTCCTGTCATGACCAGTAAGCCCCGGTAGCTGGCGTAATCGTGTATTCGGAAGTTATGGGATGCTACCGGCCGCACCTTGGCAAAGCCATCAGCGTTTTCAGCCGGAAGCTCGTAGAAGGTACCGTGCAGGTTGAGCAGGTCACGTTCGGTGGCAACCTCCCGGGCGATCCTTAAGACTCCCACATTCGTTAATTCGGAAAATTTGGGGTCTCCGAGTGGGAACCGCCATCGCCTTCCGGAATCGTCGACCACCAAAACGGAGCTTTCCTCCACCGTAACGACATTTTGGGGGATGGCAAATTGCCCGGTGATAAAGTCCAGCGTCTTCGGATCTTCTTTAGGTTGCAGCTCCAGCTTTTCGTTGAGTTCGTAGTAGCGGTAATCATCAGCCTGTGTGCCTGAAAAGTTGGTGGCGGCTACGCCCAGGCTCTTGCGGTTGTCGCCCAGCCCGTAGAGCAGTCCGCCGAGCACCTTGGATTGGTCAGTGGTGGCCAAACCTTCAAACATGGTGGCTGCCTGTGTGCTGCGATCTTCTTCATCCGCGTAGTAGAAATGGGCGGTGGCTATGGTTGCACGATCTGCTTTCACCCGTATCCATTCTCCACTTTGATTGGGTGTGAAAGTCACGCATATGCTTTCTCCCGCTCTCACTGTATGGGCGTTAAGAGGCTGCCATTGCCCTGTTCCATCGGCATCAATTTCGAAGGTAAAGGTTGCCGCCTTATTGCCTGCATTGTGCAGCCAGCAGCTGCGTTTCGGCCAACCGGCAAAAAGGAAGGGCTCGGATGGTATGTTGGCGGCTACCGGTTCGTCCAGCCATACGGCCCCGGCTGCGGTATTGGGGCCGAGTTGGTCGGGCGTATCAAAATCGGTGAACCAAAGGTTGGAATTGGATTGCCCGGGGCCTTCAATGCCACCCTTTACTTTTCGTTTGTTGAGAAACTCTTTTTTGGCCGAATCATCGCACCCAAAAACCAGTTGGCCTTTCCAGCGGGCAAAGTCGCCGATGACTTTCAGGTAGGCTGAACGCGGGCGTACTCCTGCACTGTTACCAGCCGTGAAGGTCTTCGGAAAGCGCCAGAACATCCCGTGCATGGTCATCAGGTAGTCGGGCTGCCCTTCAGTACCCACATCGCGTATCCGGGGCCATTCGGTATTCCAGCCGTGCGCGCCATCGTAGCTGTGGCTTGCTTTGGGCAGGCGGTAGAAGCTCCACCCGGTATCTGCATCGCGTGTACCGAGCAGGACAGACTTGTGATCCCAGCCGGTGGCCCAAATAGGATCAGTCTCAGGATTTTCATTGCCTTGAATTCCGCCCGGGCCGGTCACTTCTACAAATTGGGCTCTTCTGACGGTTTTCCAGTCTTTGCCATCCCACTCTGCGAGGACGCCGGAGGGAATGTCAAACTGCTTCAGCGCCTCTTCTGAAGGCTCTCCGTTATTGGAGTAGACCAGGACGCCTTGTCCGGAGTACAGTCCTTTGCCGTGGGCACCGGGCAGTAAAGTGCTGTATTGGTCGCCTTTCAGCCCATTCGCATCTTCGTAGAGTTCTTTCACCTCCAGCGAGTGGACATCGACTTCGTAGAACCCTTCCTCCATGGTGCCGTAGTAGATCTTATCTTCCGGTTGCTCCAGGTGACGCGCATTGCCGGTATGCCTTCCCGGCATTTGTTGGTAAGGAATGGTCCTGACCTGCCCTTGCTGGTCAATCGCATAGGGCCCGATGAACAGCTGCTGGCTTTCGGGGTGTACCATACGGTTGGCGGGGGTGCCGCCAATGCTTTCTTTGCGAACGATCTGCTCCAGGTCAGGCGTGATTTCGTAAAGTTGATCTGATGAGCCATTGGGCAGATGAGGCCCGTAGGTGATGATCCATAGCCGGTCGGCCCAGGGGACAACTGCTCCGGTACCGCATTCGCCTTCCTGATTGTAGTAGGCGAGGTGGGGGTAGATGCCGCTGAGTTGAGGCAGTGGACTAGATTTCTTAGCCTCCTCCGTGCAGGAATTAAGTAGGAATAAAAAAAGGAGCAGTGTTGTTATCCGGTAGGTCATATTCATTCCATTATTTGGTCACAATAGTTTTTCCTGTCTCTCCGAGGTTGGTTACTGATCCAATCTGTAATGTACCGGTATGACTAAGAATAATAGGGGCCTGGGGTCTTCTTTGATGCTGAAGGTGAGGTTGTTTAAGAGCAAGCCTTCTACCTGGAGTTCGCATTTTTTCTGATGGGTTTTTGATCAGCAGACCGTTCAACTGTTTCATGGATTTATTTCAAAAGTCAATCTATTGCCCTCACCAACGGTTTGAACCTCCTTAAAGCGTTTCTTTAACCCTTCTCCTAACTGAAAGGACTTCAAGCTGGCCTCCCCATGCAATACTTTCAGGTCTACCACCCAGTTCCCATGCTTATTTGAAATAAGGCAAGTGCCCCAGGCAGACCCGTTCGACCAAAACCACTTACCGGCCTTGGGATGGAACTGCATCGACTGATCCACCGCTGAGAACTGAAAACCACTCTGTGCCAAAATACCTGCCCAGGAAGCCATTGCCCGCGCGTAGTGGTGTCCGCATTCTGCCTCATCAAAGGGGTTGCGTTTGCTGCCGTCGTAGCGGCTTCTTATATTCCGGATTACCTCCAGCCCTTCGGCTTCCATTCCTTCGTAAAGCATGCCAATAGCGGCCGTGTACTCAAAGCCGGTCATCACTTCCGACCAGTAAGGAAAGGGCACTTCAGGGCGGCCACCTTTGGGGTAACTCACCATCAGCAGGGCGTTCTCATCGCTCATAGCGTAGGATCGCATATTGTTGAAATGCTCGAACAGGGTTTCCCGTTTGTTGTAGCGGTTGATACTTTGGAGGGTGGTTTTAAGATTTTCGGGCTTGGCCAGATAGCCCAGCCCCACCACATGCGCCATATACTGCCCCACGAGTTGGTCAATCAGACAGCCTTCCTCCAGTTGGTACTTTGGGTGCTCCAGATCTTCACTGCCCATGCCGCCCATCAACCCTTTGGCGATGTCATCGAGTGATTTCGGAACTTGTAACTGGTGAATATAATATTCTCCGTTAAATAGGTTTTCATCCGTCCATTGGCGGCCGTATTCGAAAAGCGTTTGGCACTTCTTCGCCAGGTCCTTTTCACCTAAATACTTCGCCATCTCCTGCATGGCTTTGAGCGCACCGAGGTACCAGAACTGCATCTGCGGATTGGGGCCGAAGTACTCCACATCCATGGTGTTATGCTGTACCCCTTCCATCACACCGTCCTGATCGCCGTCCCAACCTCCTTTTATCCAGGCAAAGGTAAAGGCAGACTTCACCTGCGGCCAGTGCTTTTTCAGGAAGGCATCATCTCCGGAGAGTTGCCATTCCCGGTAAAACTTCATAATCGTACCCATTTGCCCGTCGGCAGCGGCTTTGCGGTAGAGGTGGGCACTGTCAAGGGGTAAATTCACCCGAAAGCTCATGAAGCCGTCATCATGTGTGGCATGCCCAAACTCCACCTCCCGCATACTGCGTGCCAGATCTGCAAAAGTAAAGGCCGTGGCCTGTTCGTAATTCCAAACGTGGGTGCAGGAACCGAAGCAGGAACCAAAGCGGTCGAATATCCCTTCCCAGCCAAACATTTTCCCATTTTCAGTCCGGAAGACCGTTTGCGAGCGCAGGGTACTTAGGTTAAATAGAGCAGCTTCCTTCACCGTTTCGCTGTAATCGCTTGCGATCAGCGCCTCCACAAAAGCAAGGGTTTTGTTGGTGAGCTGTGGCAGTCGGGGCAGGGTTTGTTTGATAACCGCCCAGGCGTCCGCGTACTGTGTGGTGTAGTAATTTCCAATCCTGACCACGGGCTGTACCTCGCTCCAGCTGCCCCAGGACTGCCGGTTGGGGAAGTGCCAGGTGAGGTAAAAACGGTAAACTTTGGTTTGCCCGGCTGGCACTACCTGTTTTACGGCTAAGGAAGCCATGGGGTCGGGGTCGGCAGATACTGTTTTTTCCGTTAGCATTCCATCAGCACTAAAGTCGTCCCAAAAGTCGAGGATGCCGCGGTTCCAGGCATTCTTCGCGGAACTGGTCCGATAGCTGACCTGATCCATTGGTGCGGATGTAGTCAGGGCCATTGTGCCCCAGGCCGGATGGAGGGTGTCTACGTCATTGGAATGCATAAAAATACCTGAAAATCCATCAGCTGTCCGGTAAGTGTTGGCATTACTTTTAGCACCTGTCGGGATATAATCACCTTTCCAATCGGTAATGTACTCCCTTCCGTCTTTGCCGATAAAGTTGCGAATACTTCCTGCAATGGCCACTTCCATATCCTGTCCGGTGGGATTGTGTACTTCCATTTCAAAAACGGCCATTGGGATGCCCGAATCATCGGAATCGCCCGGGATGAAGGGATTGTAGCCCACGATTTTGACCGTGGCAGGAAAAACGCTGTCTTTAAGGTTGACGATGCCGAAGGGGTAGGAGGCTTCAAAGGAGGCTTCGCGGAAACGGGGCAAGCCGTGGTGGTTAACGGGTCGCCCTTCTGCATGTTGGTACTCCGAATCGTAGAGGGGGCCCATTAAGCCTTTGGTTATGGCTTTCCCTCCTTCGGGCTTGGCGTAAATAGCGAAAAAAGGCGCATCATTCCCATCGGTAACGGTACTGTAGCCCTTCGCAGGCACATTCATAATCTCCCAATCACGCAGTTCCCCGCGGCCACCTAGGGAGACCGTGCCGGTACCTATTCCTCCGAGCGGCAAAGCTACCCGCAGCAGGTGGTCAGCATCGTAAGTTTTAAGTATTGGTATACGCTCACTAAGGAGGGTTTTTTGTGCCTGAGTTGGAGGGGGTAGAAGGCAGGCCAAAAAGCAGAGGAAAATCAGAGGGCTTAAGTTGTAATCTTTCATGGTTGAAGCTTATAGTGCCTTTGTGGTAAAGTGGTGCCTCCATTGTGCGGGACATTCCAGAACGGATTGATTGGGAACAGGGTTAAGCTGCTGCTCCTTTTGGTCAACCCGATTGGAGGCGCCAACAGTCAGTATGCCATACCGGGGCGTGTAGATTCGGATGATTTCAAAGATACCACCATATTCCAGGTGTGGTTCGCATTGCGGAATCCGCCCGGCCCATCGGCTGTGGCGGCAAACAGGTGGGTGGGCCTTCCGTTTTGGAGTAGGAGCTGAGGGCGCTCGAAGGATCCCTGCACCGTTTGGGTGCCATCGGTCCACTGCACCGTTCTGGAATAGGCTTTAGGATTTTCACCCAGCGTCCATTGTGTTAAATCTTTGGCCGTTGGGGCAGCGCCACATCCTTAAAGCGGTAAGGTCCCTCCGGGTTTTCACTCACGGCATGTACCACCAGGGAATGGTACACATATCCCTGATTGAACGGATACTGTTTGGGCCAGCGGGAAGCAAAAAGATGGTACTGCCCATCGGGCCCTTTGATGGCTGAGCCACCCCAGATCCAATAATCGTCCATTTTGAATCCACCACCTTTGGGCGGAGAGAGCAGCAATTCAGAAAAATCACTGATGCCGGAGCTTGGCTTTTCCGAAGGGCTGCAACCGGCCAATAAACATAACGAGACCATGCTAAGAAGAAGAAACCGGTTCATTTTAAGTATTTCTGTTAGTCGAACAAACAAAAGACCTGCTCCTCAGACCTTCTGATAAGGTTGAGCATCTTCGGGTGGGGTAACCTTCGCGCTGGTAATAATTTAAGGGGGTGACGATGCCCAAAGCTGCAGTTGTCGCAGGTCGAAAATGGGATACCCCGAAAATAACGTGGCTTTTGGTATCTTAGGAACTTTAAATCTCCTAAACCGGATATACGGTAAAAACAGGCAGATCATCCATTTGCCTTGCATTGGAGAAAAGCTGCCCGGGAGCTGATAGGAAACTGTTTCGATTTACTTTTGGCGAGCAGTATACTAACTCACGTACTTTACTTTTTCACAAAAGGCGCTGTCCCTAATATCTGCCCATTTTCCAACGAACGGATATTTAGGTGATAAAGACCTGGAGTAAGCCCGCTTACTACAATGCCGTTGCCGGAAGAATCTCCGGTTTGCCAAAGCAAGAGTCGACCATCTGTAGAATATATTTCTGCAACAGTATGCTCCCAACTCGTATTTGTTGGCAAGTCCACAAAGATATCTGAGGTAGCAGGATTGGGAAATACCGATAATGGGGAGATATTACCTATGCCGATCGTCTTACTTTCAACCAGTAGGCCCTCGGCATTAGTTCGGACAATCAAGCACTTGTTTCCTACCCCCTGCTCGAATAACCATCCTGCAAAAGTAATATGATTAGCTGAGGCAAGGATGTCATGGCCGGCTCCATTAATGGTTAGCCCATCAGTGCCTTCAATAATTCGCGACCAAGTACTATCCCCGTTTTGATCTATTTTGAGTAATACTGGACCGCCACCGGTTGCCCAACCGCAGAGCACCATCGCTCCATCAGGTGTCTCTGTAATGCCATTCGCAATTGCTCTGCCAGGAAAGTCGTAAGTACGTGTCCATAAATCCTCACCGTCATAGCTCACTTTCTTGATTAGCATCTGCCCCTCGGCGATTCCAAATGGTCCTTTTCCGCCAACCACTACAAGCCCATCAGGTAGCAAGAGTGCATCCTCAAAATACTCGTTATCCTGGTATTCTCTTGTCCAATATTCCTCCCCGGTAATGCTCATTGCTTTCAGGAAAGAGCGGACATTACCCGATAAATCAGGGCCATAGCCGCCCACAAAAATTGAATCTCCCTGACCCTCTATAAAGCTGATCATGGTCTCATATTGGATACTGGAATTCTGAAAGGTATGGGACCACATGATACTATCTGCCTCCATATTGTAACGCCAGACAAATCCTTTTTCTCGGAAGGAGTGTTCTCCATCCATCGTACCTCCCAGGATATAGTCGCCATCATCAATAACATGCAGCCCGGACTGCAACTGCAAATTTGGAACATTGAGAACAAAAGAGTCTACTGTATTACCTTGCAGATCAGTTTCATACAACATTGTATAATGATAACCAATTAAAGTATCAGTAGGGTGGGTGACATTACTTAGGACAAATCCTTGTTGACCAGGGCGCTTCTCAAGGTTGTCAAGAGGAACGCCATTGCTATTGAGGTAGTCTTGTGGTCCGTACTGCTGCTGCCATTCATATTCACCTGCAGCGTTCACCTCGATTAGAAATGTACCGTTGAGCCCACCAAAGACTAAAAATTTCTCATTTTCCAGTGGAGCTAAATTGTAGGCGATTCCGGGAAAATCTGATTTTACGAAAAGGGGTTGGCTAACTCCCTTGAAGGTGAGAGAAACAAAGAAAAGCGCAAGTGCAAGAACAAGAGATTTCATGGTGAGTGGGTTGAGTTACTTATAATAGACTTGATTCTTCTGGAATCATTGCAGGGTTAGAATGGCTGTTTCCTTCCCACGCTATGCTTTTTTTTCACTTAGCTCAGGATAAGCTCCTAAAAAAGCCAGCGCATGTTCGAAAGTAGCTCGTTTTTCCTACTACTCTGACCCGTTGCATCAAGTCTAATCATCCTAAAATACAAATTTTCGATGAAAATAAGTTGTATTGACCAGTAATGGGTAAACTCCATTACGCTGAAAGACCTTAATCCTCCGGTTTGTAATTTTTAATCTTTAGCACTTATTTTTGCCGATCCACCTTACGACTTCGAGGCCCGTTGTTAATTAAACATCATGGCTTTTTAAAGCTTAAAATCTGCCCGGTCTCTTCCAAATCACCCTTGATTTTGGCATACTCCACATCCTGAACATCAATGTTGTTTTCAATCGCATGTCCAGCAATCACCGCAGTACTCTGACCCAGACATTTCTAAAGCTTACCAGATCGCCGTGATCCTGAAGGACAATGGATGCTTCGCCATGAGGGATATAATAGGGCGTGCCCTTGTAAACGGTACTACCATCAAGTTCAACGGCGTTCTGCACAACTACTCCGTTATGGATTACGGTTAATTTGGCTTTCGTTTCAACAGCGCCATTCTTTTTGAAAGTGGGCGCAGTAAAGATGATATCGTAGGTTTGCCATTCCCCTTTTGGACGTGAAGCATTGACCATTGGAGGGTACTGCTTATAGACCGAGGCTGCCTGTCCATTGCTGTAGGTTCGGTTATTGTAGGAGTTCAGTACTTGTACTTCGTAGCGTTCCATAAGGAAGATGCCGCTATTGCCTCCTGCCTGACCTTCTTTGTCATTATCAACCGGTGTGCGCCATTCAATATGTAGCTGAATACTGCCAAATTTCTTTTTGGTGGAAATGGAGCCTTTTCCGGGGTTTACAGTCATTGCCCCTTCATCCAGCGCCCATTCTACCTCCCCACCGTCTTTTGAATGCCATTCTGAAAAATCTGTCCCATCAAAAAGGATAATTGCATCCGAAGGCGGAGCGCCGTATGTTTCTCCGGGGGTAATAACTTCAGGTTCATTGTCCCAGAATTCCGTCATTGCCGGATTTACATCCGCTCTGTCGATTTTTTGGGCAACGGTAGCTACCGAAAAGAAAATGGTGGGAACGAGAAAAATAATAAACTTGATCCGCATGGTTTGCTACTATTTTAAATGGTGAATCGATAACCATATGGTTTCTAATCAATGATAACTTTAGGTTATTTCAAGGGGGGCATGATTTAGCAAAGCTGTCAAAATACTATTTTTTTGAGCTTACCGCTTTTTTTCTCCCATAATTGGCCAAAAGGGACTTGGTTTATGCTCCTTCCTGATGATAGCCTCAAATTCCTCAACCAAATCCGCACGCTCGTAGTGCCAGTTGTACAACTCTTCGGGGTCTTCTTCGAGGTTGTAGATTTGCAAGGGGCCACCCATCCATTCCTTTACCCCTTTCCATTTGCCCATGCGCACCGCAAATTTAGCATTAGGCTGGTCCATATAGGGAAATTCCCAATAGAGGTAGTCACGAGCCAGCGTATCGGCTTTGCCCGTAAGCAGGGGCACCCAACTTGTACCATCGGTTCTTTGGGGTGTATTTTCTGCCAATTCCCCCGCCGTAGCCATGAAGTCGTAGTAGGCCACAGGCTCTGCACTGACTTTTCCAGCCTCAATAACCCCTTCCCATTGGGCGATGAGTGGCACCCGAATCCCGCCCTCAAACAAGTCGCGCTTCATACCCCGAAAAGGGCCATTGGAGTTGAAAAATCGCACATCGTGGTAGAAATGGCGCTGCCCGTTGCCACCCCCGTTGTCGCTCATAAACACGATCAGTGTATTTTCGGCAATGCCCAGGGAGTCTACTAAATCAAGCAATTGGCCCATTTGCTGATCGATGGTGTGGACCATGGTCGCCCAGCGTTTGTCGCCAACGGGCCAGGGCTTATTCTTATAGATTTCCGCAGGCTCGTAGGGCATATACAGATGAGGTAATTGGGTGGGGATATAGGCAAAAAAGGGCGCATCAGTAACCGCTTCCTTCCGAATAAAATCCCTGGCCTTATCAAAGTACCAGTCGGCGGAGCTGTATTGCTGTGCTTCGGAAAGTGGTACAGGGATTTCCTGCTCATTTTCCCACAGGGAATCCACATAGTAGTAGTGAGCCTTACGCTGATCAAGAAAGCCGTAAAAAGTATCAAACCCCTGCTGGTTTGGGATGCCTGAAGTGCCTGCCTCCGCAAGGCCCCATTTGCCAAACAGCCCGGTGCGGTAGCCGGCATCTTTCAGCAATTGCGCTACGGTGAAGGTGGAGTCGTTAAAATTGACCAGCTCGCGCTGCAAAGAGCGGTTATTGCGCACCCGGGTGTGCCCGGCGTGCAGCCCTTCCATCAGTGTGGAGCGGGAGGGCGCACAGACGGGTGAACCGGTGTAAGCATCGGTAAAGCGGATGCCCTGTGCTGCCATACGATCGAGGTGCGGAGTGAGGATTTTGGTCTGCCCGTAGCAGCCGGCATCGCCCCAGCCCATATCATCGGTGAGGTAGAGGATGATGTTGGGGCGGGTTGAGATGTTAGTTACATTCACTTCAGCTTTTGACTGATTGGCTTGTTGCCTGGAGCAGGCAATAGAAATGATTGAAAGTAAAAAAAAGAAATATCTCATTTGTTAATCGTCTATTTTCTCAAAAATCAAAGCATCAGCAAACACCAACCCCTGGCTCCCTTTTGTGCAGATATCGAGAAAGCTTTCCTGACCTCCTGCTAAATGAAATTCTCCTATTGTCCTTGTTGACTCGGAGGGATGCCAGTCCAACTCCTGTAAGCCTTCATTGGTCATGATCCGCACCCGCAGCATTTCAGTGGCTTCCTCGCTGTAGGGCAAGGTAGGGTGAGCATCGGGATGCAGTGAGATACGGTATCGCCCCGCTTGCAGATCGGGCTGATAGCGGGCGAAACCTTGTGCTGCTGTGCCTGCCCACATGCGGTAGCTGCCATGCCCTTTTAAAAAGTCCCACTCATAGGGGTTTTCCACCCAGGCAAAAGGCGAAGGGAAAAACTGCACCGCTCGATCGTCTATCACTTGTCGGGGTGGGGGCATATCGCGGTGGTGGGGCGCAGTCGCATGCACATAAAACACTTGTTCCAATTGATGCAGGGGCGCAAACAATCGTACCCGTGCCTGATAAGTGCCTTCGGCCTTGTGGAGGGCTTCGGTTTTCAGGCTCACCTGCAAAGTATTGCCTTCGTGGCTGATATCCAGCCAATTGTTGAGATCGAGGTATTCCACAGATAGTTCCAGTTCCTCCAGTACCGCTTCGGGGGCCTCCAATTGCACTGTTTTTGGGGCGATATTCAGCGCTTCGTTCTTGCGAAAATAAAAATGCAGATAGTTGCCATAAACAGGTTTGGGCAGTCCGTACATTTCCACATCGGAAGGCAAGCGCCTCCGGAAGTCTTGCAAGTTGTCAGAAGACAGGCGCAGGTAGGGCACATCCTCCTCACTGGGCAACACACTAATCTGCTGCGTGAGGCTGCTGGTATCTGCGCCATCCGTAACCAGCAAAGTCACGGCATGGACGCCCGCTTGGGTAAATGCATGGCTGACGTAGGGTCCTTCGTAAAACCCGCCATCGCTCACTGACCAAAAGTAGCGCAGCTTGTCTGAGCCTCGTTCCCCTGCCCGGGAACTACGTGCGTCAAACACGACCCGTTCCCCACGTTTTGCGGACTGAAAAGGCTGCATATCCGCTTTAATCGCGCCTGTCCGTGCCCGGTTGTTCTCAAATATCTTCCAAAAAATGATCCAGGGATCAAGGGGCAGTTGCAGGTCCTCTTTGTTCCACTGAAAAAAGAAATGCACATGCGGGTGGCTGCCATAGTGTACTCCCCCAACCTCGCCATACTGCCTCCCTTGTGGAACAGGTGTGCGTTCCTGCACGTGCAACTCGGTCATGTGGTGGGTTCGCAAAATCCACTGCTCCCCATTTTCCCAGTTGCGAATGCCCTTCCAGCGGTTGTTATTATCGCCCTGCGCCAGGGAGTTGAAGTAATACTGATTGTCAAAATCAATAGGCGCCCACAGCGGGGTATTGTTGGGTACATTCACATCCAGCCCATTGTGTGCTTCCCCTTTTTTGAAGCCGCCCAGCCAGGTATCGGCTCCTTCGTAGGAATCCTGCACATCCAAAAAATCCCTCTGGAGTGGAAACCAGGGGCGCAGTTCCTGTGGTGCGAAGGGGCCGCCCATTTCGATGAAGGCCAGTCGGCATTTTTTGCGGGGGAAAGACCGGCTGCCACTGGAACCATGGTTGTCTTTAATGAAGTCCTCAATATCATTCACGGCATCGAAAAAGATAGTAACACCATTGATGTGATAAGGCTCGTAGTACGACTGCTGTGCCGAAACGATGCGGTGCAGGGTGAGGGGCTGACCTTCACAGAGTAATGTAGCTTGCATGCGGTATATGCATCCGCTCCGCCACTGGTTCTCGGGAAGATCATAGATATAAACGGGTTCGGCTGCTGTCTTTTGCAGTACAAAAGTGCGCATCTGACCGCTTTTCAATTCGTACACGAGTGTATCCCCCCAGTCCATTTCCACAGCTTTTAGGTAGCCGTCTGATACGTAGGAATAGGTGTGAGCCACGGACACGCAGGCAAAAGAACAGAAAAGGAAGATTAGGGTAAAAGACCTGCTTTGTGTAAAAAGTATTTTGCCCATCTGTTCCGGTTTTGAAAGTTGCATGTAATTGATTTTTAATGTTTTGTAAGATTTAGCCTGTTGGTTCCGGTCGTAAGTTCGATGGCGCCCGTTTCCGTAATCAATTCACCGGTAGTGCCTGCTGGTAATTCGACAGTTCCGATTAACTTCCCGTTTTCCTTTTTGAGGGCTAGCTTTATATTCCCTTTAGGGTGGGGGTGCGTACATTGTAGCGTTTGGCCTTCTCCCAGCTGAGGCGCGACCCGTACGGCCTCAAACCCGGGCGCAGCTGGCTTTACACCCGCAGTAATGGTGTACAAATGGTAGTTTGGGCTCGCTCCCCAGGCGTGGCACTCTGAGCGGCTGCGCAAGGTGGTTTCCGGCCAGGTGGTGACCCCGGCGCGAAGCATCGTTTTCCAAATGCCCAGATTGTCAAGGTATTCCTGCCCTAATCCGGCAGCTTGCAGTGCTTCAAGCTGATAGAATTGCCAGTAGACTGTGGGCTGTGTCAGGGTGGTATCGGTCAGGGCGCGGCGCATGAGCTGAGCGGCGGCTTCCCCTTGTACAATACCTGTGAGTATAGCAAGGTGGTTGGTATGGGTAGAGTAGTGGATGCCCTCCGGGGTGTCGGTATAGAGTTGACGACTGCTGTTCCAATAGTACTTCGGGATTGCTTCCATAAGGCCCTCGGCTGCGCTCTGATACTGATTGTAATAGTGGTAGTCGCCGGCGTAAGTTTCCAGCTCCATCGCCCACTGCAAGGCAAGTAATAAATGGAGGTCAACCAGTGCCGAATAGCCGTTGTCATCAAAGGGCGCTTCGCCTCTTGGGAATGCCCAGTCCACGAAGTTGTGGTAATCAGGTCGCCGGACGGTACCATCCTCTCGCAGCCGGTTCAAAAAGTAGCCCAGCAAAATGCGGGCAACGGGTAGCTTCTGCCGGATGAAGGTCTTGTCGCCCGCGTACATCATATAGTCGTGGAGCATCCCAATCCAGTACAGGCTGTAGTTGGGGATGTAGTAGGTGGAATTGGTCGGGTAGCGGGCCGACAAAAAGCCCTCGCTGTTGAGCGACCAGGAAAATTGCTCGATGGCGTTTTTACCCAAACTGGCATCCCCAAACAGCACATAGCTGACCAGTGCCTGCACCCGGGTATCGCCTTCAAACTGACTCTCCTCGTAGTAAGGGCAATCCATATAGGTATCGTGGGCACAAAGGCGGATGGTCCGCTCCCCAACCTCAAGAATCTTGTCGAGTGTATCCTGCTCAGCTTCGGGAATTCCTTCTATACGGAAGGAGGCTTCTGTGGTAAAGGGGTAAGTGGAAAACCGGCTGTAAAAGTCTTCGATAACCAATGGCTCTTCCTGAGTTTCCACAGTCATTTCGATATACCGGAACGCCCGCCACCAAATCGGTTCGTAAAGGCGCTTTTTGCCGCCATCCGCTGTAAATTGATCGTAATAGCCGATCAGCGCTTTGCCCGCTATTTCGCCGCGGTGCCCCTTGTTACGGTCCTTTACAGGGCCGATGTTGGGAGCTTCCACATATTCCAGCCGGATGCTCGCGCCCTTGCCGCCACTGACTTGTAGTACCGGGTAGGCTGTGGTCATCACGCCCTGATCAAATACCAGTGTAGTTCTTGTTTTGGCCGGGATGGTTACCGGGGCGACTTTTTGAGGGAAGCCTTTCGGAATGACAACCCCTTCACTGCGCCTTACGCTTTGGAACCGCTGATCGGTTAGCGTTTCGTGCGGGAGGGTGCGCGGGGTCAATTTCCAGCGGCTCGCCCAAATACAGGTTTTGGCGAAAGCGCTCTCCACCCGCTGGGCTGCCGGCCATTGGCTATCGTTAAAGTCCAGGTCGCTCCAGCCCCAGTAGAGCTGCTGCCCATCCACCATTTCCCGGGAGCCACCACCGTAGTAGCCCTGCACCTGACTGCCGTCCACCAGATTGGGGGAATAGGAGGGGTCGTGGATGGCTTTCCAGCCTTTGCCGGTATTCAGGAACCGGAAGGATTGGTCGTCGGCAGCCAGCACAAAGCCGGTCTGTACACTCATTTGAGCGTCCGGTGGATGGGAACCGTAGTTGAGCACTTGCACCGCCAAAACGTTCTTTCCGGGTTTCAGATAGGGGGCGATATCGGTAGACTCATAATACCAGTGATTGAGGTCGCCCCGCTGTGGCCCGTAAGTTACCCGCTCCCCGTTTACGAAGAGCTGATACCGGTTATCCCCGCTGCTTTGCACTACCAATCGTTCCGGGACGGTGTCCAGTTCAATGGTTTTTCGGAAACGGTGCATGGCGTAGCTTTTCCAGGGGGCATTTGCTGGTGCAATCCACTGTGCGGGCCATACCTGAGTAAGGTCTTCCGGCTGCGCGGGTAAAAACGGGCTGCACGAAAAGTAGGCCAACGCCGTAAGCGCGAGGGTGGTTAGTGTGCTTTTCATAGCATCAGTTTTTTGCTTTAATCTTTTTTCATCCAGTCCAGCTGCTTCCACGGGTATTCCCCATCGTTGGGTTGTGGCGGGCCGGGGGTGCTGCGCCCCTGTTGGATGTATTGAGTCAGAAGATACTTTAATGAATCTGCCACGGCGGCGTGCTGATTGATCAGATTGTTTTGCTCTACGGGATCATCAGACAGGTTGAAAAGCTGAAACGGAGGCAGGGTGTCTATACCGGCATCAAGGGGGGAGGGCGCGGACCAACCACCCGAGCCCGGGCAAAGCGCCAGCTTCCAATCGCCCTGCCGGATGGCAAATTCTCCTTCGATGCTGTGATGAACGGTAGCCGTTCTTTGGTAGCCCGGCTGCTGTTCGAATAAAGGAACCAAACTATAGCTGTCCTCTCCGGCATTTTCCGGTAAAGCCTGTCCGGTAAGTTCAGCAGCGGTTGCCATCAGGTCGGTCAGGCAGATGGTGGCACCGGAATGGCTTTTTGAAGGAATAACCGCAGGCCATTTGGCAATGAAGGGTACCCGGTGCCCGCCTTCGTAAATATCAGCTTTGTGCCCCCGGTAGATGTGGCTGGGTTGGTGCCCTTTTTCCGCCAGTTCTTCAAACTTTGCCCTCGGCGAACAGCCATTGTCGCTGGTGAATATGAGCAAGGTGTTGTCAGAGATACCAGCGGCTTGGAGCGTGGCGTCCAGCTGACCCATATAGTGGTCGACCATCATCACAAAGTCGCCGTAAGGGTTAAGCCCGCTTTTGCCTTGCCACTCCGCCGAGGGTAGGATGGGCGTGTGTGGGGAAGGCAGTGCCAGGTAAAGAAAGAAGGGCTCCGGTTGTTCTGCCCGCTCCCGGATGTACTGCATGGAGCGCCGGAAGAAATTTGGCGTGACCTCTTCGTGCACAAAATCCGGAGCGGTAAGCCCGTCCCTCCAGAAGCCCTGATAGTCTTCGTTGGCTGTTCTTTCCATTGGCACGGCTGTGGGCATATGGTTCTCCACGTACACGTAAGGTGGAATGTCCAGTGAAGCGATGTGCCCGAAAGCATAGTCGAAGCCCAGGCTGTTGGGCCCATTTTGGATAGGCTTGGAAAAATCTATTGCACCATGCTCATCTTTTGCCCAGTCCCAGCCCAAGTGCCATTTGCCAATAAAGGCGGTGTGATAGCCGGCGGAATCCAGCAAAGCGGCCAGCGTCAACCGGTCTTTAGGGATGAGTGGGGGCGAATCGCCCCAGAGTACGCCTCTTTTTAAAGTAGACCGCCAGTTATATCGCCCGGTCAGCAGGCTGTAGCGGGTAGGGGTGCAGACCGAAGAAGAGGTGTGAGCATCCGTAAAAACCATGCCTGCCCGCGCGATACTATCCAAAGCAGGCGTACGTATCTTGCTCTGAGGGTTGAAGGCTCCAACATCCCCGTAGCCGAGGTCATCTGCCAGGACGATAATGACGTTGGGAGGGTCTGCATGCTCTTTTTTTTCGGGTTGAGCGCTTTGGCAGCTCAGCGTTAGTATCACTAAAAAAGGAATAATGATCCATTGTGTTTTCATGGCTATTACGGCTTATGGACAATTTGTTTTTTCGCACCCTTCGGATCAAAATCCAGAAAACGTAACCTTTCATTGTGAACATCCTCCATGTAGATGGCAGGACGTTCGTCCGGTTGATCTAAGGTAGTGGTAATATTATCCAGTGTTAGGTTTTTTACGTGCCGGAAGTAAAGGGCGTATGCGGGGTAGTTGGCGTCTCTTTTAAACATGCCGGGCCAGGGATGGTGGCTGGAGTTTTCCGGCAAATCCGAAAACACATCGCTGGCTTTTATGCCTCCTTCGTGTTCAATGTGTATATTTTGCAGCGTTAGGTTTTCGATATAATGACCGGGAAATCCGGTTATTGTGCTGGTGTAGCGGTTACTGGTTTTCTTGCAGATGATGTTTTGGATTTTGATGTTTTTCATCTTCCCGGGTGGAGGTGTGTTAACGCCATCCTTATACAGCCTTCCACGGTCGCCCAGTTTAATGAAGAAGGGGGCATAGCATTCTTCCATGACGATGTTGGATAAAATAACACCGTCCATAGTACCTCCATCGGTGATTTCCAAGGCAATCCCGGAGCCGTTCATCTGCTGCCGGAATTTGTCGAAGTGTTTGGGTTCGTAGGAAGAACGTACGACACAGTTATTAATAACAATATTTTTGAAGCCGCCCGACGATTCCGTACCGGTCTTAATAGCGGTGATTTTACTGGCAAAAATACAGTTCTGTACCGTGATATTGATACAATCCCGTGCGCCCCGCCCTTTCAAAATGAAGGCATTATCATCTGTATCCAGGATACAATCGCTCATCACCACATCCTGGCAGCCATCAAGGTCGATACCGTCTCCGTTGGCGTTATCATGAGCATGGATTTTTACGCCCCGGATATTCATGAAATCGCAGCCCAGATAGTGCTGTGCCCATTCCTGTGGCGCATAAGAAGTGATGTCTTCAATCCGGACATTGGTGCAGTAATAGAGCATAATGGTCTTAGGGCGTGGTGGTTTGTGCCATTTGCTCCCGTCATCGGTAAGCGGGTACGCCCGGAAATCCTCGCCTTTGCCGCCCTGCCCGTTTATGGTTCCGCTGCCCGTAATTGCAATATTATCAGCATGATTGCCCATGATGATGCCCGAGACTGCCGCTGCAGGCCCACCCTTAGCTCCATAAGCTTTTTCATCTGTAATCCATTGGTAGTCTTTTTTGCGTACGCTACCGAGCAGAGTTGCACCTGCCATCAGATGCAGTTCCACATTGTCTTTCAGGAAAAGCGATCCGGTCATAAACTGACCCGGCGGGACGATGACTTTCCCACCACCTTCAGCGGCTGCGGTATCGATGGCAGCCTGAATGGCTTGAGTATTGAGGGTAATGGAATCCCCAACTGCTCCAAAAGCCTCGATATGGTATTCGTGAGCCAATGCTGATGGAGTGGGTTGGGCGCTACAAACAGCAGAAGCCAAAAGTAAAAGCAGAAGAATTGGGATAGATTTTTGTATACGCATTATTCAAGGTATTTTTCTGGTAGCGTGAAGGAATGAGTCCTGGCTTCCCATTCGGTATAAAGGGACATCAGCTCCTGGTACTTTTCAGGCTTTTCTGATGAAAGATCATTTTTTTCAAACGGATCAGTCGCCAGATGATAGAGGGCCCAGCCTTCCGACCAGGTGGTTTTCAGAAGCTTCCAATCTTCGGCTATGACTGCTTTGTTGCCCATGTGCTCCAGGAATAGTGGGCGCTGGGGCGAAAGCAGGGTGTCCGCCTGGGCCTTCAAAACCGGGCTTAAATCAATGCCCTCTGGTTGATACTGCTCCGGAGCAGAGATGCCGGCCAGCGATATCGCAGTGGGCAGCAGGTCGATTACGTGCCCTTCCTGCCGGGAAATGGCGTGTAAGCCCTTAGTGAGTTCCGGGTAAGAAATAATACAGGGCGTGCGCATGCCACCCCAGTAGGAAGACTTTTTGTAATGCTGATAGGGGATGTTGCTGACCCAGGCCCAAGGCTCCAGATAGGAAGTGTAAGAGCCTCTTTGCCCAATTGGAACATCCGGGTCATTCAGTCCCCGGCGGGAGATATCGGCATCGGTAGCGCCATTATCAGATACAAAAACAATGACGGTATTCTCGTAAAGCCCCTTATTCTTCAGTGCCTGCATCACCTGTCCAATACCAATATCCATACGGTAGATCATGGCTGCGTAGACCGCCATTCTTCTGGCCCATTCCTGCTGTTCGGTTTTAGAAAGGGTATCCCAGTCCGGTATGCTGCCGGGCTTTTGGGGCAGTGACAGGCCTTTTTCAATAAGCCCCTGAGATTGCATTTTAGCAAATCGGTCCCGGGCTATTTCATCCCACCCCGCCAGATAGCGCTCTTCAAATATCTTGACATCCTCTTCCAGCGCATGTATCGGCCAATGCGGAGCGGTATACGCCAGATAAAGAAAAAAGGGCACTTCCGGATTGTGCTGCCGGATATAGCTTACAGCGGTATCCGAAAAGGCGGTCGTCATGTAAAAACCCTCAGCCGGGGGCTCCCAGCGGCTGTTGCCATTTGCCATTTTCCGTTCCCGTTTCTGGTTCTTGATCAGCTCAAAGTAGCTCGATGCCCCGCTGATCAATCCGAAGTAACGGTCAAAACCATATTGCAGCGGCCAATACTCCGGTGCTTCCCCAAGGTGCCATTTGCCGACCATATAATTTTGATAGCCGGCTGGCTTTAGCGCGGAGGCAATCGTCACCTGATCTTCAGACAAATAGCCCTGATATGGACCTGGCTCCGCATTTGGCGGCCAGTCAACCATACAACCCATTCCGACCTGATGCGGATACTGTCCGGTCAGCAGGGCTGCTCTAGTCGGACAGCAGCGGGAGGCATTGTAAAACCGGTTGAAGCGAATGCCATCCCGGGCGAGCTGATCGAGGTTCGGCGTTTCAATTTCTCCGCCAAAGCAGCCTATATCCGAATAGCCCATATCATCTGCCAGAATATAGATGATGTTAGGAGAAGGATTAGATTCGTTTTCAGCAGATGGGCTACAGGTACTCATTAATGATATAAGAAGTATGAATAGGCAAGGCTTTATACTGCTGTTGAAAATTGCATTCATAATTTTCTGTGATTAGATGATCGCCCCCAGCGTATTCCAGTTTACAAATCCCGGGTGGGTGAGCCCTTTGCCTGTTTCCGGGTCATAATACTCATGCAGGTGGTTGTTTGTCCGAATATCATCGGCTAAAGTTTTGGTGATGCGGGAGGCAATGGTTGTTGCTGCTTCCTCAAAGCCGTAGGCGCGCAGCCCTTCACAGACCATAAAGTTGTTGACTACCCAGACCGGGCCCCGCCAACAGGAGGGGTTGGAGCTGATTTTAACTTCATAGGCGGGCTCGTTCCTGGCCAGGGAGCGCATGCCGGCAGGGGCGAGCAATTTGGATTCGTCCATGAGGTGTCGCTCTACCATGATCCTGGCCCGCTCCGGAGCGGCAGCACCCGCCCAGATGGGCATCAGGGAAGTCCAGGATTTAAACTTCAACGGTGTGACCCAGGTCACTTCCTGATTGACTTTTCCAGGACGATGGTAGCCGACATCAAGGTTGTAATAGCATTGGTCTATGGGGTCCCAAAGATGAGTTTCCATACGCTCCTGAAGAGCAGCGGCTTTGTCTGACCAAAGGGCGCTATCGTCAGGTCGCACCCGTTTTGCGATAGCCTCCATAGTCCGGTACTCTTTGAATATCATACTATTCAGGTATACATCCACCGAGGAGTTGAGTGGGCGGCAGTAGACGCCGGGATGATCATCCACCCCACTGCCGCGGTGCGACCGAAAGGTGAGCAACCCCAATTCAGTCCCCTGGCTTTCCTCCCAGTGCAGGCAGTGCTTTTTCAGGCCCTCGTAGCTCTCAGCCAGCAAGCTTTCTTTCCCATTGTACTCAAAGGTCATCAAAGCGAATTGTGCCATCAGAGGTTTGGCGCTGTTTTTATCGCTATCAGGAGGGCGTGTGGCTCCGTTTTCTTTTTTGCTCCATTTGGTAATGGCATACGGAATGGAGCCATCAGCCCGCTGGAAGTCGAGAAAGTTACGGATACAGCCCTCGGCTACTCCACCGACTTTTTCCTTCCAGGGCTGAAGGCCGCGGAGGGAGAAGTAGGCATCCCAGTCCCATAAAATGCCTTTATAAGCGGCACCGGGATCAATGAAGGGGTATTGCATTTCACCAACCAGCGGATGGATACGGTCGGGAAAAGATTGCTCGATAAAGTCACGGATAACTTTCCTGTTTTCGTTGTCTTCGATCTGACCGGGATCAGGCCATGGTAGCGGAAGCATGACGATACTACCTGCGGTGGCAGCTTTATTTAAAAAATTTCTTCTGGTCATATTGGATGGTGTTTATCGGTATGGGCCTTACTGACCTGCATGGATTGACCATTCAGAATAGCTTCCAGGTCACCGGCAGTCAATCAACACATGAATACTCTCGCGGTCTGATTTATCATCCCGCAGTGTAAAAGCTTCTCCGACTTTTTCCAGCGGGAAGCGGTGGGTGACCATTTCCACGGTATTGACAAGCCCGTCTTCTACCAACTGTAGTCCTTCCTGCCAGAACCGGCGCATGTCAATATCGCGCTTGGGTTCGGTAGAGTAGATATCCACGCGCTTTTTGTGCATCTTGAAGAAGTCAAAAGGTTCCTCACAGGGGCCAATGCAGCCATACATCACAATACGACCCCCGAAGGCACAAGCATCAAGCGCATCCACCATGCCCGCACCTTCCAACAGGCAGGGAATGACCACGTCGAAGCCATCGGGGAAGTCCTTCCCAACGATATCCATCGTGGGGGTGTCCTCGAACGGGATCTGATACGTATGGGTAGCACCGTACTTTTTTGCCAGTTCCAGCTTGGCCGGGTTGAGGTCGGTGACAGCCAGGTTTTTGGGGCTGAACAGGCTGATGACTTGTGTCATGACCAGCCCGCTAACGCCCTGCCCGGTGATGAGGACATTAGTGTTGGCCTGAATGTTGGACAGCTCCGCAGCGTGCAGAATACCAGGGAGCACTTCCAGAGAACTGATTTCTTCGTCCGGGAAATTATCGGGTACGACCTTCACGTTGAAAGGCGTACAAACGATGTATTCCGCGAAAGCGCCCCAAACATAGCGGCAGGAAACCCGTTGCCCAACCTTTAAGGTATGCACATTTGCCCCTACTTTATCAACCACACCGGAGACCTCATGGCCTAGCCTGCCCGGAAAGGACACAAACTCCGGTCGCCGGATGCCCCGGTAGGTTTCTATATCCGAACCGCAGATGCCCACATAGTGCATGCGGATACGGATTTCCTCTGGCCCGGGTTCCGGGATCTCTGCATACACCATTTCGATCTGCCCGGGCTTTTGCAAAACCGCGACCCGTTGCGCATTGGGGTGGCTGGCCTCCACGAATGAAAGGTCCGCCAGTTGCATTTTAGATGCCATGGGTTCTTATTTTTTTACCGTGATGGTTGTTGAAAATGGGCCGGCTTGTTTCGTGTAGTCAACTGCTCTCACCTTAAACTGCCAGCCTTCGGCTTCTTCCGTGGGGTAGGCAAAGCCTTTGCCCAGCAGGTGTGTGGGGTTCACTTTTTTAAACCCGGATGCGCCCGGTGCCTTGCCATAGACCTCATAACTCAGCAGATTGCGGTGAGGCTGTTCGTCTTCCCAAAGGAGCATGACCATGTCTTCGCCGTTGTTACCTTTGTACAGGTTGTAATTCAGCTGGTCGGGTGCATTGGGCCCGGCTTTGGATTCCGGAGCAAGGATGATGACGCTGATGCCACTCGATGGGAAGTCAATGGATTTGGAGAATTTGCCGCCACGTGTTTTGACTTTTTCGTTTTCGGTAATTGCCGGCTCCATAGTGGCAGCCATTTCAAGGTACTGCTCAGTGGTGGGGTCCTCCGGGCTGCCCATTGTGGTCCAGGTGCCGTAGGGGTTGGTATGCTCATCATCTACCCGGTAATGAACCATTTGGTAGTCTTTTCCGGTGAGGCCTTCAAGTTGCAGGGTTAGCCGGGCACCCTGACTGTTTAAGGCTTCCTGATGTTCCGGGGTGGGTTCCATGGTGGGCTTCCAGTTCAATGCTTTCAGGTCTAGCTCAGGTTTGTTGTAAAGCATAGCAATGACGGTACCATCAGCTCGTTTGGTCACCATGCCACCGAGATTGGGATATTGCTCATCATCAATGCCCTGCACATCGTAGCGGGTTTCGCCCAGCAGCTGCATGAGGGTCATAACAGTAAGAGAGGGTTGCTTGATGAGGAAAAATTGCTCAACCGGCGTTCGCTCATCTTCTTCCTGGCCGACTACTCTGGCCCCGCCCTGACGCGCGCTGCCCCGGGTGTCCTGATCATTGTCGCCGGGCAGAAAGCGGGCGAGTTGCGTGCGTTTGCCCCAGCTTCCGAGAAAACCATGGTCATTACTCAGAATGGCATAGTCAATATCCAGTGAATCGATGATCAACCGGTTATGGAGTTCTACAGTCTGCGCTATGAACGCGCCGTACCAGGGTCCCGTCCGCCAATGATAAGGGATGCCCCATCCGGCGATAGGGTCTGATTCATCGTTGAAGACCGGGATGCGCTCCCGGAACTGGGGGTAGTCGTTTTCAAAGTAGCGCCAGTTTTTCAGCTCGTCTTCTATCATTTTATGAGGCGTATTTTTCCGGTGAGTCGATACAAAATCAATGCGCACGCCCTGCTCACCGGTGAAGTAGTTTTTGCCGTAAGCGCAGTGCTCAAGCAGTAGCTTAAACCATTCGTTGCTCCCTTTTGCATTTCCTGGGCCACCGAACTTAATGTCTGGATCTGCCTCCCGCAGCCCTTCGCTACAGGCGTCATAATAATGCAGGAATTTGACGTACCCCTGATTCCAGAAGTGCCAGATATCGGGCTCATTCGTGTTTTCAAACCACCAGCTTTCCACGGTTTCCTCCCCATAGCGGTCGATGAGGTGGCGGGCCAGATCACGCACAAAGTTTTTCCAGCCATACAAATCCTTGGGGTCACCAAAGTCCAGCTCCCGGTCAGTTGGGTTGCCCATGAGCTCAAAGATGAGGCGGAACCCCCGGTTGACCATAACATCCAGCTTACTGTCCAGCCCGCTCCAGTCATAGGTGGGGCGGGGTGTGCCAAAACCTTCCACCTTTACGTTGTCGAGCAGGTAATGTGGTCGTAGGAATAAAATGGATTCCGAAGCTTGCAGGTAGTCCAGCGTCATATGCATATCCGGGTAGTCGAGCAAGTCAGAGGGTGAAAACCCCGTGCTGCGCCAGTATTTCTCAAAGGATTTACCCTCTGATCCGAGGTCAGCGGAGAAATTGATCTTGGGAAGGTCCTGAAGATGCGCACTTAGTGGCGTTAGTAAGAAAGCCAGCAGCGCCAAACGGCAAATGATAGTCATAATGGGTTACAGCTTTTTAATGTTCTGGTCTTTGCTTTGAAGATGAAATTCAAGACCTATTGTAATCGGAATTTTATGTCAAGAGTATTTTACTTAGTAGTTGCCCTGATTGGCTGCCCGTTACTAACCGGTGCTCAGTCTTCTGTCAGGACCGTGTTTTTGCCGGACAGTAAACCTTTGTATTTTCAGTACATCAGTGCAGGCCAGTTTACAATGGGCAGCCCGGAATCTGAGCCGGGGCGTGACCGGGATGAAGGGCCACAAAAGAAGGTGGATATAGAAACAGGCTTTTACCTGGGCACCTACGAGGTCACCCAGCAACAGTGGTTATCCGTAATGCATTATAACCCGGCTGTTTTTAAGCACCGGGCTAACCATCTGCAGTTTCCGGTAGAGTCGGTCTCCTGGTCAGAAGTACAGCTATTCCTGGAGCAGCTTAATTGTATGGGGCTGGGGCATTTCCGCCTGCCTACCGAAGCGGAGTGGGAGTACGCCTGCCGGGCGGGCACAGATACGCGTTTCTATTGGGGAGAGGAGGAGAACTGGACCGTCCACCGCAATGCCTGGGCCAACTCCCGGTCGATGGCAGAAATCCATCCGGTAGGAGAGAAGCCACCGAACCCCTGGGGATTGTATGATATGTCGGGCAATGTGTGGGAGTGGACTTCAGATAGGTATCAGCCCTACGACGAAAGCCGCCCACCGGTCGACAGCCTCCGGGTATTCCGGGGCGGCAGCTGGTTTGATTTTGAGAATGCCGTCCGCTGCGCCAACCGCCACAAGCATGGCACCGCGCAGGGGTATCCGGCCATTGGTTTACGATTAGTATATGAGCCTAATGAATAGATTGAAGTGGTTAATGCTCGGCCTGCTGCTGAGCAGTACTTTGCATGCACAGGAAATCCGCACCTTAGAGCTGGGAGAAGGCTTGGCCATAACTTTCGTCCGCATCCCGGCGGGCACCTTCGAGATGGGCAGCGAACCTGATGACCCCCACGCCCAAAAAGATGAATTCCCCCTCCATAAGGTCACGCTCACTAAAGATTACTTTATAGGGCAGTACGAAGTTACCCAAGCGCAGTGGGAAGCCGTTATGGGCTATAACCCTTCCACCTTCAGGCATCCGGACCGCCCGGTGGAGATGATATCCTGGAACGATGCTCAATTATTCATCAGGAAGCTGAACGCATTAGGGAAAGGAACCTTCCGCCTGCCCACCGAGGCAGAATGGGAACGGGCCTGTAAACTGGGCGGGTACTCATTTCGTGACGATGAAGGGCAAATCATCCCCTGGCAATTGCGGCAGTACGGCTGGTTCCATTCTCAGTCAGAAGGGCGCAGCCACCCGGTGGGGCGCAAGAAACCCGGAGCCTTCCAACTCTACGATATGATGGGCAACGTCTGGGAATGGTGCAGCGACTGGTACGGTCCTTATCCGGATTCGGCACAAACTAACCCTACCGGGCCAGAAACGGGTGATATAAAAGTCTACCGGGGCGGCAGCTGGTTCAATGAGCCCGCAGCGCTCCGCCCGGCTAACCGCCACCGCCATCCGGTGGATGTACGGTTTACGAATGCGGGGCTGCGATTGGTTATGGAGCCTTAGGTGGAGGTTGGTCCCGGGTGCCGCCTAAGGGAAGGCTGAGGATGAGGTTGAGACCGACCAGGGAGCGACAGCTTGCTGTCGCCGCCAGGAAGACCACGCTTAGCTTCTCAACCTCAGCCTCAACCTCAACGACGATCCCCATTATTCCACCCGGATCAACGCCACACGGCTTTTTCCATCATCCTCATTTTTGATCTCCAAAGGCTTGCCGGAGCCGGGTTGCCGCACTGTGCCCCATTCCGATTGGTCAATGTCCAGCCACTGCAGCGTAACAGCATCGAAATTGGATAAATCGAGGCGTACAGCCCCGGTTTCGGGGAAGTACACCGCATAAGTTTTTCCGGATATGCCAATAGCATAGGCCTCATTAGGGCTGGCATTCATCAGGATTTCCGGCGTGGCTGTGGCTTCCCAAAAGGGTAGTGCATCGCAAAGCATGCGCATGCTTTTGATATTAGCCTGAGCGATTGTTTCAAGCCCATGCCCGGAATTGGGCCGGTGAAAGCGAACAGAAGCGGCGCCGAGAAAAGCGCTCCGCCAAAATCGCTGTACCCCGTCAATGGCGCTGCCGTGTTTGTCTTTTCCGTAAGTTTTAACGGTATTTAGTGGCTTGGGGCGGGAGAGGGTGGCTACTTTTTGGCGGTAAGCCCGGCCGTTATCGTAGTGTTCCTGCCCCTTTTTGTGGTTGTTTTGGGAGATGTCCAGAAAGGTGAAAATGTCATCGTGGAACAGATTGGTGAGGTGGTCCGGGTGGTCGAGGTCGTGGGGGTCCCACATTTCGGTAACGTGGACGGTGCGCCCGGCCAGTTTGGCTTTCGCCCGGATGTAGCGTGCCCAGAACAGCGGCCAGGTAGCGGTTACGGAAGTTTCATTGTCGATGCAGTACAGGACGTTATCGTGCTTCAGGCTGATGTCCAGCAGCTGGTCCACAAAACGCTGCTGATAGGCAAGTAGCTGGGTGTTATTGTCCATCTCCGGTACCGACCAGAAGAAGGGGTTTTCTCGAAATATGGGGTGGGTGGAAACCGTATCCGGCAGGCGCGTACGCCTTTGGTTGAGGGTGCTGTTGTTTTTGGGGTTGAAAGGGTTATCCAACCAAGGTTCCCGGTAAAAGTCAAAGGTGGCCCAGACTTCCACCTGAACGATGATGCCACGTTCATCTGCTGCTGCCAAAAAATCGGCAAAGCGCTGCCAGTATGCCGGGTTGAATTCGCGTAGGTTGTACAAGCCGTCGTCTCCTTTTGCGAAGGCCCAGACATTGCCTTCATCCCGGGAAGACATCGTGCAGCGGACGTAATTCCCACCCAGCGATTGCAGCAGATCCAGCTGTTCCAGGTAGTCCGGGCTTTGAAAGAGGTTGTCTTCGTTTGAGCCGCCAATGAGCATCACAGGCTTGCCCTTGTAAGTCCAGTACCAGGGATTGTCCGGATTAATGTCGATGGGCTGAGCTTGTATATAAGACAGATATAGGCTGAACAGCGAAAGAAGTAGCAGATTTCTCATAGGGTAGGTTTTAATCCTCTAAAAGTAAGTTGGTGAGCAGTGCTGACTTTCCCGGACTGTCCTAACTGGTTTAAGGTTCCAAAATATGGTCTAGAGCAACTGCCCTGACCATCTCATGAGCACCTTCAAAAATGGTTAGCTGTAAGTTCTTAAACTGCTTCCTTAGGTGGATGAGGCGGTCGCCAAGGAAAATGGGCGGTTGGGTTTGTGGCGGCTGATAAGTTCGCTGAGCTAAAAGGTGTACCAGTTGCCCTGCACTTACCTGATCGGCAGGTTGCCCGCCCAGCTCTTCCACCAATTGATTGTAAAAGTGTACAGACTGCGTTATGGGCACTGAGCCCTTGTAGCCATCGTGAATGCCGGCATAAAGGTACAGTTGGCTCTGATGGCGTTCCGGGTGTTCGGTATTCATGAAAAGTGGGGACCGCCGGCGGGCTTCCGCAGCATTGAAAGTCAGGGAGTCACTCTGTGTCACGGCCTCCAAATGCCCGGCATACTTCAGCCCCCGGCTCTTGGAAGACCAGTACCAGTCCTCCAGATTACTGATGGGCACCCAGGCCGAAAAGCTCCGGATGGGATGCCGGCTTTTCCGGTACATCAGGAGCGTAGCGTACCCGCCACCACTTGCGCCGATAATATGGATCGCATTTGTGTCCACCCCGCCCTGATCAATGGCATACTGAATGGCATCCTCCAGGTCAGCTATCACCAAAGAGCTGCCGCAGGCTTCCGGACGGGTATTTGGGCCACGAAAATCAGGATGGATGTAGTTCCAGTTTTTATTAATGATTTCCTCCACCAGCCGGTCACGCTGATTGTAGTCCCCACTCCAGGTGTGGAGGCTGACGATGAGTGGCTGAGGTTCTGGCAGGGCGCTTTTGAAATAGTAGGCTTTCTGAAAAGTACTGTCCGCCGTACTGGGAATAAATACCCGCTCTACCGATGCAGGCCAGCTGTCCCCTCTTGGGTCGTCCCACTCCGGCGGTGACTGCCCGTTCAGCAGGTTGATGGACAGCTGGAGTATTCCTAAACTGACGAGCAATGAAATAGAACCGCTAGTCTTCATCAATATTCAGTCTTTTGACCTCAATAAATTCGAACTTTGGCCTCGGATCATCCTGCGTAGGGGTTACGTTGAAGTTGCGGATTACTAACCCTTCCACATGTCGCGCAAAAAGACCGTGGGTGGGCAGGTACTTCCTGGACTCCAGTCCCTTGGTGAACATAGTGATCTCCGGATAGCGTTTCTCGTTTTCAGGCACCACATTGAACAGTTCATCCGCGCCCGGAGCTTCGTTGTACGCTATGTCGATGTTCTCCAGCGTTACATTCTGAATGTAGTGCCCGGGAAAGCCCGTGACCGAGGAACTAAACGGTCCGGCATTGGTAATCCTGAAGTTGGAAAGGTGGATATTGCGCATCTGCCCCGGTGGAGGTTCAGGGGCGTCATCCGTATGCTTGCGGGCCCGGTTGCCCAGCTTGACAAAAATAGGAGCATAGACACTGTCCGCCCGTAAATTATGAATCCGAATGTTTTCCATCGTTCCCCCGTCGACCAACTCCAGCGCTATGCCTGTAATAACCCGCCAAAGCGTTCCGGTTTTGTAGTGAACGCTGTCACTGGCGGAGATGGTAATGTTGGCAATATCGATGTTGCTAAACCCGCCGGTGGTTTCTGTGCCAAATTTCAGCCCGTGGCAGTGGGATTTGAGGTCGCAATTACGGACGGTAATGTTTTCGCACCGCGCCGGACCAGTGCTTTTGAACACCAAAGCATCATCGTGGGAGTCGATGCGGATATTTTTGATGCTGACATTCCGGCAACCATCTACATTCAGCCCATCATTGGTGAAGTTGCCATGGTTGATGGCGGTAATGCCTTCGATGTGCAGGCCTTCGCAGTTGAGGTAGTGCTGTAGCCATAGCCCGGCGCTGGTCAGGGTTAGCCCTTCTATTTTGACGCGCTTGCAGGAAATGAGACGCATGCCCAGCGGTTTGTCCCGGCCATGTTCCGCGGCTTTGAACTCCGGAGCATAGCTGTTGCCATGTATCATGCCCCGGCCGGTCAGGGCGATGTCGGTAGCGCTCTCGGCGTAGATGAACGCTTTGCGGCTGTAGCGTTCCGTGTAGGAACGGATGGTGCGCTGTTCCATGTCCGGATAGTCGCTCAGATAGGGGCTGCCGAGCAAAGTGTCCCCGGCAGTAATGTGGATCTCAACGCCACTTCTGAGGACAAGCGTCCCGCTTAAAAAGGTGCCGCCGCTGATGAGTACCCTTCCGCCGCCAGCTTCGTGGGCTGCGTTAATGGCAGCCTGAATGGCCTGGGTATTCACCGTGGCTCCGTCTCCTTTTGCACCATACTCCTGTACGGCAAAAATCGTCTGTGCCTGAGCCAAAAGGGAAAAGGGCAGGGCGAGGGTGGTAAGTAGAATCAGAGTTCTGAATCGCTTCATGATCAGGTGTTAAAGTCCGCGAATGGCAATCCCGCTCAGAAAAGTGGTGCCGATTTCCGGTTCCAGTTCAATCCTCAGTCCTTGTTGCCCGGTGGCTTTCGCCTGAAAGGTAATAGCGGTAGCCTGAACGTCTTCCAGTTGCACAGCAGAACGTACCCTTTCTCCGTTGGCGCTGATGTGGAACAGGCGATCTGCAACCACTTCTGCTTCATTCCCCTCAGCGCCAAGATTGTAAGCCAGCTTTTCCCGGCCGGACTTGCTGTACACCTCGGCAAAGTGGAGGGTAACTTCGTACCAGCCATCCGGCACATCAGCCTGGAAGGTAGTGAAGGTATCGCGGTGGGTCTGGTAAATGGGCTCATTATCGGAACCGAAAATCTCTTTGTCACTGCCCACCCGGAAGCCTTTCCAGCTCATCAGCGCAGCACCATCCACAAACCCGAAGGACCCCGGCTGATAGGCACGCTCGGGGAGCCACGCTTTTTTGGTGAGCATATCAGTATAGTGGAAGTGTGCCCCAAGGTTCATACGCAGGTCAATATCCTTGACGGAAAGATTGCTGAGGTTAGACGGGATGGCTTTTGCATAAAATTCACTTTGCCGGGACAAGCTTTTGCCTGCGCTGACCTCAATAAGGTTGGTGCCTTCCCGGAAAGGGGTCTCGACCACGGTGTGGTAGTTATTGGTTTCAAAGGTGCCCAAAGTCTTCCCATTTACTACCACTTCAATGGCAGGCTGATTGGAGAAAATCCAGACCGGTTGGGTGAAGGAGCCGGTTTCATCCGCAAAACCGAGTCGGTAGCGCCAATCCTGACTGCCAATTTGCAGGTAAGACTGTTGCGATAAAGCCGCCTGATAGTACAGGTAACTGTCCTTGGGCGTCCGGTCGTGGTGCAGTATGCCTTTGCTATTAATGTGGGGCACCGGGTCTTTTCTGCCCTCGGATCCAAAGTCGGCAAAGTTCCAGATTGCTCCGCCCATCACGTGCGGGCGGGCGATGATCTGCTGGTAATAGCTGGCGTGGATCATCGTTTGCCATTCCACGGTAAAGTCAAAGCGTTTGGGGTTCGCAGCGTGGATGCGTGGGTCACTGCCGCCCCCGTATTCGGCCACGATAATGCCCTTGTCCGGATGGTCTTCGTGAAAACGGTCGAGAAATTCACCAGCCTTTGGCATATTTTCGGAGTACCAGCCGTAGTAGAGGTTCCAGCCTACCACATCCGTGATGTCATTCATGCCCGCTTCTTCGTACAGCTCATAGTTGCCATGATGGGCGATGGTCGTCCATCGGGTGGGGTCTTCTGCTTTTGCGACATCGTTGAGATGGCGGGTGAGCTTTTCCACGGCTTTCAGGTAGTCGGCTTCATTAACACCAGGATTGTCCTTTAGCCCGTTTTTTAAGCGGAGCAGTACCTCATTCATGAAACCCCACATGATGACTGCCGTGTGGTTATGGTGCTGCCGGATCATCTCCTGCAGGTTGCGGGTGCTGACTTTAGTAAAGTCTTCGGAAACGGTGATGGAATTGACGATTGGGATTTCTTCCCAAACCAGAATGCCGAGTTCGTCACAAGCCTCAAGCAGGGCCGGGTCTTGCGGATAATGCGCAATACGAATAAAATTGCCGCCCATGGCTTTCAGGATTTCCATGTCCCGGCGGTGGAGCTGGTCTGGTAGGGCATTGGCCAGTCCGGGATAGTCCTGATGCCGGTTGGTGCCGATGAGGTCAAGCGGCTCCCCGTTGAGTAGAAAAGCCCGGTCCTCGTTCATTTCAAACCAGCGGAAACCGTATTTGCTGGTGTAAAGGTCAATGTTTTTCCCTTTTTCATCGAGGAGCGTGACTTCCACCCGGTACAAATTGGGCTGTGCCGGCGACCAAAGATCGGGCTGACTAACCATGACCTCCATTTCTGCAATGCCAGGGCTGTTGCTGACTAGTTTAATCGGTGTTTCTGCTTGCGCGACCTGTTCCCCGCTCTTATCGAAAACTAAGGTTTGGAGAGCGAGCTTGGCGCTTTTGGCTGACTTATTAAGGACACGGGCTTTTACCTTTAGGGAGGCAGATCGTTTAGACACCTTCGGAGCGCTTAGGTAAACGCCCTTTGTACTGCCATCGAGCCGGTCGAAGTGCCGCTCTCCTTTACGGATGAGGTAGACATCCCGGTAGATGCCCCCGTAGAAGGTGAAATCGCCCGACATCGGCGGAATAGCCGGGTCGTGCCGGCTGTCTACCCGCACGGTAATGGTATTCTCCGCATTCAGTTGGACATAGGGTGTGATATCCACCGCAAAAGCCGTATACCCGCCCTTGTGCTCGCCTGCCAGTTGATTGTTGACATAAACCTGCGCCCATTGGTAAGCACCTTCAAACTTGAGCAATAGTTGATCCTGCCCGGTTTTCGGCAGAAAAACCCGCTTTTGGTACCAACCCACTGACCTCAGGTAGCCATCCGCATCGTCGAAAGCGTCGAGCCGGTTCCAGGTGTGGGGCGTGTTGACGGTAGTCCAGGTCTCGGAGCCCGGCAGGTCGTTGAGGTTTGTATCTTCCTCTAGCAGAAACTTCCAACCTGCATTGAAAGTGGATTCCTGCGTAAAAATTGTATTCGTAAAAAGCAGGCTGCTAAGGAGAAATAGCCAGGTAGGTTTCATATCAGATTGTTTTCGGTGCTTCCGTTTTAAATTGATCAGGCAGACTGTCTAATCCCTGGGAGCCGCTTTCCCCGCCGGCCAGTAAATGGAAGGGGAGCGGGCTTCCGCAAGATAGGTTTCTATGGTTTTGATAATTTTTTTGTTTTTCCGGCTGACATCGTTGGTCTCCGTTGGGTCATCGGTGAGGTTGTACAATTCCAGCTTGCCATTCAAACCGTGCCGTACCGCTTTCCAGTTTTTCCAACGTACCGCCTGATCGAAGCCTTTCTCATGAAACTCCCAGTATAGGAAGCGGTCGGAAACCGGGAGGTCTTCCCCAAACAAAACCGGGGCGATATTCATACCATCAATGTCCTTTGGTGCTTCAGTGCCCGCAATAGCCGCCAGGGTGGGTAGGACATCCGGGAAATACCACGGATAATCGCTGACCTTTCCTTCCGGGACGCTTCCCGGCATCCAGGCAATCATTGGGGTACGAATGCCACCTTCGTACATGTCGCGTTTGCGACCCCGCAGCGGGCCGGAGCTGTCGAACAACCCTTCGTACCGGTTGGCAGCTCCATTGTCAGAGCAGAAGAATACAAGGGTGTTTTCTGCAATACCATGCGCTTTGAGCAGGTTCAGCAGACGGCCCATATCGCTGTCGATCATACTGATCATGCCGGCAAAGTGTTTCTGCTTGTCTGTCCAGTCTTTGTCTTGGTAAAGGTCTGCGTAAGGTTGGGTGGCGGCGATTTCGCTATGCGGCAGACAGTAGGGCAGGTAGAGGAAAAATGTCGTGTCGTGATGCCGGTCGATAAAGTCCAGTGCATAGTCCGTGAACAATGGGTGCGTATGCTGCTCCCGTTGCCCATTGGTATTGCCGGGCAGCTTCAGCGTGTCCTGATTTTTCCAAAGAAATTCAGGATAGTGGGTGTGGGCTCGCCGTTGATTGAGAAAGCCCATCCATTCATCAAAGCCCTGCAGGTTAGGTTCGCCGGTGGTGTTTGCCTCTCCCAGTCCCCATTTGCCAAACATCCCCGTGACGTAGCCGGCCTGTTTGAGCACTTCTGCGACCGTTGTGTCTTCAGGCCGTAGTGGAATCCGCCTGGGCTTGGGGAGCTCCGGGACTTCCACCGCTGAAAAGTTGCCCCGGATCAGCGTATGCCCGCTATGCTGACCGGTCATCAATACGGATCGGGAAGGCGTACATACCGGCGCACCGGCATAAGCCTGCGTAAAACGCGTACCTTCCCGTGCCATTTGATCCAGAAAGGGCGTGGGGATGACCTCCTGCCCGTAGCTGCCCAGGTCGCCGTAGCCCAGATCATCGGTCATTACAAAAATAATGTTTGGGCGGGGCTTGTCCGGCTGAGCTGTAGCGGAAATACTCAGCAAAATAAATAGTGGAAAGATCAGTCTGCTCAAAGCTTTCAGTTTTTTAGGAGGTAGATTACAAATGGCTGGTGTCATCTTCCTTTCTCCCAGCATTACAATTTCTTAGTATTTTGACCTCAAAATAAAAAAGTATGAAACAGGACTGGATAGCCGGTAAGGGCGCTATCGTTACCGGTGGTGCATCCGGCATTGGGCGGGGCATCGCACTGGAAGCTGGTAAAACGGGTGCAAAAGTGATTGTTGCCGACCTAAATGCCGAAATGGGGCAGGAAACAGTGGAAATGATTGAAGCCGAAGGTGGGCAGGCGCTTTTTATCCCCACTGATGTGACCGACAGCCGGTCACTGGCAACCTTTGCCACTCAGGCCGCTGCCTACGCACCGGTCTGCTACCTGGCGAACTCGGTGGGGCTGCAAACGTACGGCACGGTGGACACGACTTCGGAAGCCGATTGGGACCGCACTATAGCTGTCAATCTGAAGGGGATGTTCCTGGCCACCAAAGCTATCCTTCCGCTCATTCGGGCAAACGGGGGCGGGGGCGTCGTCCACATCAGCTCCATACAGGGCAAGCGCTGCCAGAAAAATGTGCTGGCGTATTCCACATCCAAAGGTGCTGTGATCGCTATGACCCGCTCGATGGGCATTGACCACGCCGCTGAGGGGATTTACATTAATTGTATTTGCCCGGGCTCCATTGATACGCCTATGCTGAGGTATGGTGCCGGTGAGCACGGTCCGGTAGACGAGGTCATCGCTGAATGGGGACGCAATCATCCCATCGGGCGGGTAGGGCAGCCGGAGGAGGTGGCTAAAACCACGCTTTTCCTGTGGAGCCCGGATTCTAACTTTATTGTCGGGCAGGCCCTAAACATAGATGGTGGTTTGGGTAGTATTATTTTTTAGCTTTTCATTCACTTTGTCTGAGGGTTGATCATTAATAACGGGCAGGCCCTAAATATAGATGGTGGGCTGGGTAGTGTGATTTTTTAAGCCTTCAGGAACTTCCGCCGGGGATCGTTAGTTTGGTAGAAAAAATTAACTTTGCGCCAAACGAATCCAAGCTCAAATGGACTTTCTGAAAGAACTGGAATGGAGGGGGATGTTACACGATGCGACCCCCGGCATCGAAGAAGTGCTTAAAGCCGGGAAAGTAGCTGGCTACATCGGCTTTGACCCCACCGCCCCTTCATTGACCATCGGCAATTATGTGCAGTTGATGCTGCTGACCCTGTTTCAGCGCTCCGGGCATCAGCCGGTTGTGCTTATGGGGGGCGCTACGGGGCGGATTGGCGACCCTTCCGGAAAAGATAAGGAACGCGAGCTGAAGTCTTACGATGAGCTGGACAACAACCTGCAGTATCAGGTACGGCAGATGGAAAAATTTATCAACTTCACAGAAGGCGATAATAAGGCAATTCTGGTCAACAACCTGGACTTCTACAAGGATATGAACATCCTGGATTTTCTGCGCGATGTGGGGAAGACCCTGACCGTGAATTACATGAGCTCTAAGGAGTCCGTAAAGAAACGCCTGGAGACCGGGCTGTCCTTTACTGAATTCAGCTACCAATTGCTGCAGGCTTACGATTTTCAGCTGTTGTTCAATAAGCACAACTGCATTCTGCAAATGGGCGGTTCTGATCAGTGGGGCAATATCACAAGCGGCACGGAGTTCATCCGCCGTAATCTCAATGAAAAAGCCTACGCTGTCACTACGCCACTGCTGACCAAAGCCGATGGCAGTAAGTTTGGCAAGTCCGCCGAGGGCAATATCTGGCTGGATGAAGAACTTACCACGCCTTACCAGTTCTACCAGTTCTGGATCAACGCTGCGGATACTGATGTCCCTAAGTTTACCCGCTACTTCACCTTGCATACGCGGGAAGAGATCGAAGCCCGTGAAGCCGAGCATGCAGAGAATCCACAGGAACTCAAGCGCCTGCTGGCTGAAGAGCTGACCATCCGCATCCACTCTGAGGAGGCCTACCGCTCGGTGCTCAAGGTGACGGAATTGCTCTTCAACCGAAAGGCAGGCAAGGAGCAACTGCTTGATTTGTCGGAAAGCGAACTGAAGACCGTAGCCGCAGAGATTCCAAGCTTTACCTTACCGAAGGAGGCTTTGGCAGGCGGTGCCAATATCGTAGACTTACTGGCAGAGCACACCCAGGTGGTGGCTTCTAAAGGAGATGCCCGCCGCGCGATTAAAGGCAATGCCATCAGTGTGAACAAGGAGAAGGTGAGCGACCACGATGCGGTTATTACCCATGAGGCACTGCTGCATGGCAAATACCTCATGGTCGAAAATGGTAAAAAGAATAAATTTATTCTTGAAGCAGAGTAATGGAAAGCACTGGGGTTGAGTAGGTTAGCTTGACCCCGGTTTTGCCTTCGCTCTGATCCTGAAATCCCAAATTCATATGCTATGCCCGGTCCACGGAAAATTCCGATTTATCAGATTGATGCTTTCGCGAGCCAACGTTTCAAAGGAAACCCCGCTGCCGTTTGCCCACTGCATTCCTGGCTGCCGGATGCTACCCTGCAGGCTATTGCTGCTGAGAATAACCTATCGGAAACGGCTTTTTTCATTCCCGGAGGAGAAGCGGACTATGAACTGCGTTGGTTTACCCCGGCAATTGAAGTGGACCTGTGCGGGCATGCGACCCTGGCTGCCGCACACTGTTTGTTTACCCACTTAGGGCACCCGCATAAAAGTATCACCTTCGGTTCCCGCAGCGGCTTGCTCACGGTGACCAGGGAAGGGAAGGAGTACATGCTCGACTTCCCGGCAGATAATATTGAAACCGTGGTAGCCCCCCGAGCCCTCAAAGACGCACTGGGCACGGAGCCCGTGGAGGTGCTAATGGGGCGGGACGATTTTCTGGTCGTCCTCGAATCAGAAGCGGATGTCGCTCAGCTTGCTCCCGACCTGCGGTTGCTCAAAGAAGTCCGCTGCCGCGGCGTAATTGTGACGGCACCCGGCAGTACCACCGATTTTGTTTCCCGCTGTTTTTACCCGGCTGCGGGCGTTGACGAAGACCCGGTTACCGGTTCTGCACATACGACGATGACCCCATACTGGGCAGAACGCCTTTCGAAGCAGGAGCTCACCGCCCGTCAGCTGAGCAAAAGAGGCGGTCATCTGCGCTGTACTATGCTGGGAGAGCGGGTGGCCATTTCCGGTCCGGCTGTTACCTATATGGAAGGTGAAATTTTTATTTAGAAAACCGCTGATGCTATGCACCTGAGCGAAATCCTTATGCACCTTGGCGAGGACCGCCACAACTACTTTAACGCGGTTTCTCCGCCGGTCATGCAGACCAGCAATTTCGCGTTTAATACACTGGATGATTTTCGGCAGGCTATTGCTCAGGAGGCTCAGCAACCGGTCTACTCCAGAGGGGTTAATCCTACTGTTGCCATTTTGCGCAAAAAGCTGGCTGCCCTGGAGCACGCTGAGGATGCGCTGGTTTTCGGCAGCGGAATGGCTGCCATTTCGGCTGCAATTCTGGCACATTGCAAGGCAGACGGGCACGTTGTATGTGTAGCCAAGCCCTATTCCTGGACCCACAGTATACTGGTGAACTATCTGCCCCGGTTCGGAGTGTCCCACACCTTTGTGGATGGTACTGGCCCGGAGCAAATCGAAGCCGCTATTCAAAGCAATACCACTTTGCTTTACCTGGAAAGCCCCAATTCCATGACTTTCGAGCTGCAGGATCTTGAGGCTTGTGCGGCTATCGCCAAAAAGCATGGCATTCCTACCTGCATCGACAACAGCTATGCTTCGCCGGTATTTCAAAACCCCATCGACTTTGGTATCGATATGGTCGTCCACTCCGGCACCAAATACCTCAACGGGCATAGTGATGTCGTATTTGGAGTGCTCTGCGGCAGCTATGAAACCATTGGGCGAGTCTTCGCCGGAGAATACATGACCCTGGGCGGCATTCTTTCCCCACACGATGCGAGCCTGGTCATCCGCGGGCTGCGGACCCTTGAGCTTCGCATGCAGCGTACCCACGAGAGTGCTTTGGAAATCGCCCGTCAGCTGGAAGGCCACCCTGCCGTAGGCAAGGTCCTGCATCCCTGGCTGTCCTCATTTCCTCAGTACGAACTGGCCCGGAGGCAGATGACCGGAGCCGGAGGCTTGTTTTCCTTTTATCTGGATGCTGATACTTTCGGTCAGGCGGAGCGCTTTTTTGAAGGCCTGGAGCGTTTCCTGCTGGCGGTTTCCTGGGGCGGGCACGAGTCGCTTGTCATGCCAGCTACTGCCTTCTACGGCGTGCCGGGACGAGAAGACTCCACCACGCCCTGGAACCTGGTCCGTTTATACATCGGATTGGAAGACCCAGCCTGGCTGTGGGAGGGGCTTGAAAAAGGCTTTCAGCATATGAGAGGGTAAGCCTGTAACATTTTGGCAGGTTTATGCGTAAACCTTTGCGGTGGGGTCATTACCTTTAGATGACCCAAGCAAAGAAAATACTATGAAAAATCTACCCTCTATCTGGTTAGCCCTCCTTGTGGCTGGACTGGCCAGTTGTTTCCCGGACCGATTTGAAGTGGCTGAGCCCGACGACTGGAATCCTGCCTTTGGTGTGCCACTCATTAATACCTCCTTTAGTATCAATGACTTGCTCGATGATCTTGATGATGGTAGCCTGATCCAAACCGACTTTGGCAACCATCTCACCATTGTCTATCAAGACCGTATTGAAGTGAAGCCAGAGTTTGAGTTAGACCCACTTCCAACCATTCCTGTACCCATCGCAGAAAAACAACAAACGGTAGAGTACCAGGCACCTGGCAACTACGGGTATGAAATCATCCGGTTGAAAGCAGGTCAGTTTGCCTATACTGTGCTTAATCCATTCCCTGAATCAATTGCGTTTACCCTCACTTTCTCAAATTTACGGCTGGACGGCAACAGCTTGTCTGTCGCTGCCACCCTGCCTCCCGCAGATATGAATGGCGCTTCGGAAACAGTTGGCACGCTGGATTTGACAGGCTACGAACTGATTCTGGATGAAGACATTGAGACCACGTATACCGCCAACCGCATCAGCGATAACAGCCCGGTTGACCTTCCGCCTTTTCTGACCTCCATCAGCGGGATGGACTATAGCTACATTCAGGGGTACTTTGGAAAATTTGATGTAAGCCTGCCCGGGGATTCTCTGGAGTTTGCCTTTCTGGACAACTGGGAAGCGGGTGAACTCGAGTTTCTTGAGCCGGTTATCAGCCTGACGTTTTACAACACTATGGGCATCCCTCTGGAGCTGCGGTCAGACACTTTCGACCTGCATACTTACCGGACCGGCATTGTTGCACTGGATAACCCCCTGCTCAATAGCGGTTTGCTGTTTGCCTTTCCCTCTGTTGACGAGGTAGGAGAAGCCAGGCCTACGATGCTCCGTCTGGACGCTGAAAACTCCAACATCGTATCTGCCATATCCGGCGTGCCTTATCAGCTGGACTATGCCTTTAGCGCAGTGGCCAACCCTTATGAAAACAACCTCATTACCAATCACCTTACGGATTCCGTCAAGGTAGGTATTGATGTCGAAGTGGACATTCCGCTGTACGCCCGAGCCAGTGGCTTCCGGATTGTTGACACCTTTGAGGTTGACCTTTCCGACCTGGAAGATTTGGACCGTCTCGGCTTCAAGATGGTGGCTGACAATGGCTTTCCGCTTGAGTTAGGTATGCAGTTACAGTTTATGGATGGCAGCGGAATGGTATTTGATTCCCTTTTCCAGGAAGGCCCGCGCCTGGTGGCAAGTGGCAACCTGCGCCCCGATGGCACTGTCTCCACGAGTAAAGAATCTATCCTGGAAAGTGACCTCAGCGGCACTCAGCTGGAGCAAATCCTGAGGCGGACCACCGATGCCCGGATCATTGCTACACTCGAAAGCCCCAATGAAGGCGCTGATGCTGCCCGTATGCTGAATACTTATATCCTTGGCATCAGGCTGGGTATCCTTGCCGGGCTTTAACCTCAAAAACCCCTCGTTATGTATCGTATAATTATCACGGCATTACTGCTTTTGATGGGTTGGGTACTTCCTGCCCAGGAATACGGGCTGTACCAAATGCGCGATGTTTGGAATGCCAGCCATCTCAATCCCGGCTTTTTCCCCCGCCAGGAATTCATTGTATCACTGCCGTCTGTGCATACCAGTTTGAATGCGATTGGCATTAATCAGGAGCGGCTATTTGAATACAACAGTGCAGAAAATACCAATTATCTGAACCTGGATGGTGTGGTAGGCGAGCTGGAGCGCGATTTGGTCCTGAAGAACTCCACTATAATTGATGGATTGGGCGTAGGCGGCAGGGTTGGCAAATTATTCGTCAGCCTGTCCACGAGTAGTGTGCTGGACGCTGAGTTTACCCTTCCGGAAGCCCTGCTGCAAACCGTATGGGAAGGGACTGAGCAATACCTCGATCAGCCCCTCAATATCGGTCCATCAGTTGATATGATCGCGTATCAGAAAATCGGACTGGGGCTAAATTATGAAGTTAACCCCCGCCTGGCTATAGGCCTGCGTATCAACCGTTTGATGGGGGCTGGAAGTTTTGTGACTAATCGAAGCGGTCTGACTCTTACGCAGAGCAGCGATATTTACCAAACTACAGCAGAGTTGGACTATGAAGCCTTTTACTATGGTGCCGGGCAATTCAACCTGCTCGATCAGACCATAGAAGGATTTGAAAACTTCGGTGATGCGCTGGACACGGATGGCGTGGAGCCGGAAGGCGGTGCCGGGCTGCGGCGATTTACCAATGGGAACACTGGCTGGTCATTCGACCTGGGCGCTGAGTATCTCATGGGCGACCGGCTGACCCTGTCTGCATCCTTACTTAATCTGGGCAGTATCCGGTGGGAAAATGCCACACAACAAGTTAACCTGACCGGCACTGTCAACTTTGAAGGCGTAGATGCGGCTAACCTGGACGAGGGAGAAGACTTTGAAGTGGTGCCCGGCATTGATACGGTGGGCACCTTTGAAGCCACCTCAAATGTCGCTTACACGCAGGCGCTTGCACCCCGCACTTACCTGGGCGCGAATTATCAGCTTTTTCCTTTTTGGGATGTCGGTGGGTTATTATACAACGAGTTTTTTACCGGTGGCACCTTTACGGCATTGTCCCTGAGCACCCGGTTCTCCTTAGGGCGTATACTCAGCGTAGGCGGCGTTTACACTATGCAAAACGGTACTTTTAACAGCCTGGGCGCCAATGCAGCCCTTAAACTGGGACCGCTTCAGGTTTATGCCATTGCTGACAACCTGTCTGCTGTGACCAACGAGGAGCGCCTCGACGGGGCAAACTTCCGGGCAGGGCTCAATCTGACGTTCGGCCGCAAGCAATCAGATTTAAAACTGGCTGCTGCCCGTGGTTTGGATTCAGAAATGCCTGATCCTGTCCATGTACCTGCCGCCACTCCGCCGGCTGAAGCACCCGTAGCCGCTGAATCTGAATCGCCCGCCAAGGCAATAGTCGACGAGACACCGGAAGAGGTCTCTGCGGTTAATGGCAATCAAGTCGCTTCGGAAGAAGGAGCCACACCTGCGGAGCCTGAGCCCGCTACAACCGAGATTATAGCCACCGATAACCCTGAGCCATCCGCACAGTCACCGTTGCTCACCTACCCTGATGAAGAAGACAACTACCCGGAGAACCACCCCGCTAACGCAGACGGGCTAAAGCTCTTCCCCTTCAGGCTTGAACTACGGGACAATCAGGACCTGGGGCTGGTCGAAGCGGCAAGCGTAGATGTTTACCGGATAGAACAAGGTGGCTACTACAAACTCATACAAACAGAAGAAGCCTTTGGTGGACGGGTGAATATGCAGCTCTCTGCCGAACGGGCACCTTATCAGGCCGTAGTGAAATCTGCCGGCTACGATAGCCTGATTGTCGACTTTCAGCCGGAGCGGAAATCCTCTTTGAACCAGGTCGTTTTCCTGATTGCCGCCGAAGAAGAGACCGCAAATGATGCAGCAGCCTCAGAGGTACCTGACTCACCTGAAAGCCCGGAAACCCCTGATCAGCCAAAGCCTGAAGCAGAATCACAGGCGCCTGCTCCCGCAGCTGAACTCAGCGAATCAGCGCCCGGGATCCTTGTTCCTGAAGAGGTGGAAACCCCGGCACCCGAACCGATGCCCGAACAGGCACCGCTAGTGGAAACAGCGCCTGAGCCCGAAATGCCAGCAAATGCACCGGAGCCTGCCGTTGATAGTGGACCAGAAGCAGCTGATACTGCCTCTGATGGAGCAGAGAGCGGGTACCCCATCGCCTACGTGCCACCCTACGCTACTTACCTGCTGACACAGCGGACGAGTCTGCGGGAAGCCCCCAACTCCAGTTCGGGAGTGATTTCCCGTATGCCGGTATACACCGAGCTGAAATTGCTGGAAAAAACAAATGAATGGTGGTGGAAAGTTTCTATGGGTGGTTGGGATGGTTATGTAAAGGCGGCCCTGCTTAAGTTACGGGATTAGTTTTTACAGTCTGCACCGATTGTGTATCTTTAGGAACATAATTTTCAGTGCAAACGATATGGACAAACTAGTAATATTGACCGGCGCCGGCATGAGCGCCGAAAGCGGCATAAAAACCTTTCGGGACGATGACGGTCTTTGGGAAGGGCATGATGTCATGGAAGTGGCTTCCCCTCAGGGCTGGCGCAAGAATCCTGAGCTGGTACTTGACTTTTACAATCAGCGCCGGCGGCAACTCCATGAAGTGGAACCTAATTCCGGACACGAAGCCCTCTCTGCTTTGGAGGATATTTTCAACACCACTGTGGTGACCCAAAACGTAGACGATTTGCACGAGCGGGGCGGCAGCAGCAACGTACTTCATTTGCATGGAGAACTTTTCAAGGTGCGCAGCACACAGCATCCGGAATTGGTCTACGACTGGAAAGAAGACCTGAATATTGGCGACACCTGTGAAAAAGGCCATCAGCTCCGCCCACATATTGTTTGGTTTGGAGAAGCTGTTCCTATGCTGGAGGAGGCTGCGCTGGAAGTTCTGGATGCAGATGTCATTATGATCATTGGCAGCTCCATGCAGGTTTATCCTGCTGCCGGACTGGTCGGTTTCGCTCAGAAAGCCCGGAAAATCTACTACGTTGACCCTAACCCTTCCATCAATTATGAACTGAGCCTGATTGCCGATCTGAAGGTGATTGATGCGCCCGCTACACAGGGGGTGCCTGCTGTGGTGGAAGATTTGATGAGGGTATAATCTATTGAGTTTACCGACGAAATCCAACTAAATATATGAAATCCTATTGGTGCCTTCCCTTACTGGCTTTGGCTCTGCTGGCCGGCTGCTCAAAAGACAAAGAAATGGACAAGATATTGGAAATCTCTTCTCCAGGTGGCGACCTTCAGTTACAGTTTACGCTTACTGAAGAAGGGGAGCCGGTCTACTGGGCCCGGTATAAAGACACCGCCATTTTGGACACCTCTGCTTTGGGATTTGAGCTGGTAGATGCACCAAGCCTGCGGGCTGGTTTTGAAATGACAGACTACTCCACCCGTGCGCTGAATGATGTGTGGGAAATGCCCTGGGGCGAACAGCGGGAAGTGTCCAACAACTACAATGAGCTTACCGTGGAGGTCCGTGAAATTCCGCCGCCCAATCGCAGGATGCGTCTCATCTTCCGGATTTATGATGATGGCTTTGGATTCCGGTATGAATTTCCGGAACAGGAAGGGCTGGAAACGCTGGAGATTGCCGAGGAGCGAACCGAGTTTCAGCTCACTGGTAACCACACTGCCTGGTGGATTCCCGGCGACTGGGATATTTACGAACATTTGTACAATGAAACCTCTGTCTCCGGTATTGATGCGCTGAGCAAGCGGGACCATCCCAATCTGGCGCAAACCGCCATACCCGTCAATGCGGTGAATACTCCGGTGACGATGCGGACAGCTTCCGGCTTGCACCTCAGCTTCCACGAAGCGGCCCTGACGGACTACGCAGGCATGACGCTTATGGTGGATAATGATACCTATAAGCTCACCAGTAATTTGGTCGGTTCTGAGCGCACGCCTTACAAGGTAAAGCGGAAACTGCCCTTCCATACCCCCTGGCGTACCGTACAGGTAAGCCCCGATGCCGCTGGCCTGATTGAATCCAACCTGATTGCAAACCTCAACGAGCCCAATCAACTGGGCGATGTGGAGTGGTTCAAGCCCACCAAGTACGTCGGGATCTGGTGGGAAATGCACCTCGGCAAGTCCTCCTGGGATATGGCCAGTGGCAAGCATGGCGCAACCACTGAAAATGCAAAGCGCTATATTGATTTTGCTGCTGAAAACAATATCGGAGCCGTCTTGGTGGAAGGCTGGAATACTGGCTGGGAACACTGGATCGGATTTGAAGACCGGGAGGGTGTATTCGACTTTGTGACGCCTTACGAAGACTATGACCTGGAGGAGGTGGTGCGCTACGCTAATGAGAAAGGCGTGGAAATGATTATGCACCACGAAACCTCAGCTGCCCCGCGTACCTACGAGCAGCAGCTCGATACTGCCTACGCCCTTATGCAACGCCTGGGCATCCACAGCGTAAAAACCGGCTACGTGGGTAAAATCATCCCGGCCGGAGAATACCACCATGGCCAGTGGATGGTCAACCATTACCGCAAGGTGCTGGAAACGGCAGCCGAATATGAAGTGGCCGTCAATGCCCATGAGCCGATCAAAGCTACTGGCATACGGCGTACTTTTCCGAATGCGATTTCCCGGGAAGGCTTACGTGGGCAGGAATTCAATGCCTGGTCGGTGGAAGGCGGTAACCCTCCGGATCATCTGCCCACGGTTGCTTTCACCCGGATGCTGGCTGGTCCAATAGATTTTACGCCGGGGATTTTTAATATGAAACTGGCACCTTACAAGGAAGAAAGCCAGATCAACACCACCCTGGCCCATCAGTTGGCGCTCTATGTGGTGATCTACAGCCCGGTACAGATGGCGGCTGACTTGCCGGAGCATTACGAAGACCATCCGGCATTCGAGTTCATCCGGGAGGTTGGCGTAGATTGGGAACAGAGCAAAGTGCTCAATGGGGAGGTTGGCGACTACGTGACTATCGCCCGTCAGGAGCGCGGGACTGATCGCTGGTTCCTGGGCAGCATTACCGATGAGCAGGAGCGTTCCCTTGAAGCTTCACTGGACTTCCTGCCCGCAGGGGCCAATTACAAAGCTACTATCTACCGGGATGGAGAGGGCGCTCACTGGGATGAGAACCCCTCTGCTTTCCTCATCGAGTCCTTTCTGGTAGACCGGAGCACAACCCTGAAGCTGGACCTGGCGCCGGGTGGTGGGACAGCCGTTACACTGGAACCCGCTACGGCGGAAGACGAAGAGCGTTTGCAGACTTACCGCTAAAGGGCCCGGCTCCGCAAGGAGTAATCTCTTCGTGCCCCGGCAATTACATTTCGTACCGTATTTGTCAAAGAATCGGTTATCTTTGGCCGTATATGAATTTCCCGTATTTCATAGCAAAGCGTGTTGCCGGCTCCGGTCAGGCATCCTTCTCCCGACTGATTATTCGGATCGCAGTAGTGGCTATCGCCCTGAGCGTAACGGTCATGATTTGCTCTAATGCCCTGATTGCTGGTTTCAAGCAGGAAATCCGGGCTAAAATCTTCGGCTTCTGGGGGCATATCCATATCACCGATACGGACATTAACCGGTCCATGCTCGAAGCTTTTCCTATCAAAAAAGATCAGGATTTTTATCCGCATCTGGATACAATCAAAGGCGTTTCCTACCGCATGCAGGAACCCTTCATGGGCAAACGGGTGGAACGGACGTACACCACAAAGGGTGGTATCCGGCACATTCAGGTGTTCGCCATCAAGCCAGGGATCATCGAGGCGGGCAAGGGAGAAGATCAGGATATCGAAGGCATTATCCTTAAAGGGGTGGGGGAGGACTTTGACTGGGCTTTTATGGACCAGTACATTAAACGAGGGAAACGGTTGTCGCTCCCTGAGGATGAAATGTCGCGGGACATCCTGATTTCTGCCCAAACGGCCAAACGCCTGCAGATCGATACCGGGGATACCTTTATTGTACACTTTGTGGAGAAGGGCGAGCAGTTGCAGCGCCGTTTTTACGTCAGCGGGGTTTACCGGACCGGGCTGGAAGAGTACGATCAGAAGTTTGCTCTGGTGGACATCCGGCAGATACAGCGCCTGCTGGGCTGGACAGAAGATCAGGTTAGTGGCTTTGAAGTCTTTATTGATGATATTGATGACTTGGAGGCCTATACCGATTACATTTACTACGAAGAACTGCCACCTGACCTATACGCCGAAAGCATTCGCCGGAAACTACCGGAGATATTCGACTGGCTGGACCTGCAGGACATCAACGAGGTCGTCATCTTATCACTGATGGTAATTGTAGCGATCATCAATATGGTCACAGCGCTTATGATCCTGATTCTGGAGCGTACCAATATGATTGGAACCCTTAAGGCGCTGGGGACTTCCAACTGGAGCATTCGTAAAGTTTTCCTGTATTATGCTGCCTACATTATCATAGTGGGGCTTTTTTGGGGTAACCTCTTCGGCATAGGCCTGTGCGTACTGCAGGATCAGTTTGAGCTCATCCGGCTTTCAGAAGAAAACTACTACCTGAGCACGGCTCCGATTGCACTGCAGGCACTGCCGATTTTGCTGATCAATTTAGGGACGCTCATCATCACCCTGGTCTTTTTGCTGTTGCCGTCTTATCTGGTCAGCAATATAAGCCCTGTTAAAGCCATTAGGTTTAAGTGATGAGAAATTGTATGTTTGTGGATGAAGTCCGATTCCTCAAATTGACCAAGAGCAGCCATGATCCGGTACTATACCAAAGAGGACAGAACGCTACGGGAGCTTGAAGAGCCGCAGTATGGCTGCTGGGTGAACATCTCCCCGCCATTCAGCCACGAGGAACTGGAAGAGCTTTCCCAGCAATTTGATATTCCACTCGACTTCCTGACTGACTCCCTTGATATTGACGAACGGTCGCGCTACGAGCGGGAGGATGACATCCGCCTTATTGTGGTGAATACCCCTATCCTCAATGAGATAGAGGAAGAGAACGACGCCATTTATATTACTGTACCGATCGGTATCATTCTGACACCGGATCAGTTTATCACCATTACGGCCTACGAAAATCCGGTCCTGCAGTTGTTCCTGGACGGAAAGGTCCGCGGCTTCAACCCCAATGATGAAAGTGCGTTTGTGCTTCAGATCATGGAGCAAAATGTCTACCGCTTTCTTACCTGCCTGAAAAAACTCAACCTTAAGCGGAATCTCATTGAGAAGGAACTGTACGACTCCAGCCGAAACAAAGAACTCAAGCAGCTCCTCAGCATCGAAAAAAGCCTGGTCTACTTCGTGAACTCCCTCAGCGCCAACGAACTCCTGAAAATGAAGATGAAGCGCACGGACTTCCTCAAAATCCGGGATGACGAGGACAAATCAGACCTCTTTGAAGATATTATCATCGATAACAGTCAGGCCCTTGAAATGGCAAACATCTACACCAATATCCTGAATGGGACGATGGATGCCTATGGATCGATTATCTCCAACAATCTCAATATCACCATCCGGCGGCTCACGCTGATTACCATTATCCTGATGGTGCCTACGCTGGTTGCTTCCTTCTACGGGATGAACATCCCCCTGCCTCTGGAGGGAAAACCCTACGCCCTCCCCATCATCGTCGCCGTTTCGATCAGCCTTAGCCTGCTTGTCACCTGGTACTTTCAACGCAAGCGGCTGTTTTAGTGCCCGATAGAATCTTGTTAATTCTTATTCGTTTTTTTGGTATGTGATGCATTAGCCGTACCTTGTGTGGTAGATTTATCCCCCCTTCACAGGAAGAACACCCAGATACCCCATTTCGGGGGCACATCCATCCATTCGACCAGCATAAACAGCATTAAGGCCGTTGCAAATGTGACGGGAAAACGAGGTATAAGCCGGAGGGAGCTTTCCGGTATATTGAATTCGATAAACAATGAGGCTACACACGATTTACTTCACAGCCCTGGCTGTTCTGTTGCTGGGGCAGATGCAGGCACAACCTGCAAAATGGGAAGGTGGTTTCCTGGCTGGCCTTTCGGGCTATCAGGGAGAGCTCACCGAAACGATGTTCCCGGAACTGGACGAAACGGGAGGACTGTATGGATTCCTTGCGCGGTACCATCTGCATCCGGAGTGGGCCATCCGCACTCATCTTACCTACACTGAACTCAGCGGGGTAGATCTGCCCCGTTTCACCAACAGAAACTATAGCTTTCAATCCTCAATAGGCACCGCAGCCCTCGCGGTAGAGTGGGAGCCCTTTGGACAACGCCGGTATCCGGGGCCACGGCAGTTCAAACGGATTTTTTCTCCCTATCTGTACATCGGCGGCGGCTGGGCAGGATATACGGCAGAAGCGGAATTTGACCGTGCCAACACGGAGTTTAAATCAGAGGAGATTGCCAAAGATCAGGCTGAGGACTATCCGAAACATGCTTTCCTGCTTCCTGTGGGCGTAGGGCTTAAAGCCGATGTGACCCGCAGTATGGTGGTGGGCTTTGAATTTGGCACGGCCACGGCATTCTCTGACTATTTAGATGGTATTAGTGAAGCCGGGAACCCTGCCACTCCGGACTGGTTGCCTACGGGGGCGCTTACCGTTACCTTCCGGCTGTTGCCCAAAGATCAGGATAAGGACGGGATTGCCGATGAAGAAGACAATTGCCCAAAGATCAAAGGCAACTGGTCGGCATTCGGTTGTCCGGATGAAGATGGAGATGGCGTGGAAGACCTTGAAGACCTCTGCCTGGGCGAGCCCGGCCCACGCAGCCTCAATGGCTGCCCGGACACGGACCTCGATGGTATAGCAGACCGGGAGGACCGGTGCCCTAATACCCAGGGCAGCAAACAAACCCAAGGCTGCCCGGACTCAGACAGCGATGGGTTAGCAGATTTGGATGACCACTGCCCAAAGTTATCCGGCTCTTTGGGGCGTTTTGGTTGCCCAGTGCTGGATACGGATGCGGATGGCGAACTAACCGATGAACCGGTGGTTTGTCAGGGCAGCGTTGAAACTGAACACCTTAAAAGCCTGGACGAAGCCTACAAGCCACTTTTCGAATGGCTAAAGCAACTGCGTATTCCCGCCAAAAAGCCTCTGCCTGAAAACCTTACCGTACCTGCAATTACACCCTCACCGGCTACCGGAGTGTTCAACTTTTGAATAATTTTTCAAAAGAATTTGTACCTTTCCCGTGACAGAAATATGCCCGGAGCAGTTTTCCTTGACCAAGTATTAACCAAAACGCATATGTCTTCCAGAAGAAAATTCATAGAAAAAGCGCTAGGGGGCGCCATTGGGCTAACCGTTGCCCCTTCCTTGCTTCGGGCTGAAAGTGAGAAAAATGCCGAAGCTCCGGTTGTAATCTCTACCTGGAATAATGTCAATGCGAACCGGGCAGCCTGGGCGGCCCTGACTGCCGGGAAGTCAGCTTTGGATGCGGTGGAAACAGGCGTGATGACCGTAGAAGCGGACCCTGAAGACATGTCTGTGGGGTATGGAGGACGGCCGGACCGTGACGGGCGCGTTACACTCGATGCGAGTATTATGAACGCTGCGGGAGATTGCGGTTCGGTTTGCTTTCTGCAGGATATCAAGCATCCCATTTCAGTAGCGCGCAAGGTCATGGAGGAGACGCCGCATGTCATGCTTGCAGGCGCAGGTGCCCGTCAGTTTGCACTGGAGAATGGCTTTCAGGAAGAAAATCTGCTCACACCGGAAGCGGAGCAAGCCTGGAAAGACTGGCAAAAAGAAGCTAAATACAAACCCATTATCAATATTGAAAACCACGATACGATTGGTATGCTTGCTATGGACAAGCAGGGAGATATCTCCGGAGCCTGTACCACTTCCGGGCTCGCCTTCAAAATGCATGGCAGGGTAGGAGACTCGCCGATTATCGGCGCAGGCTTATTCGTCGATAATGAAATTGGTGGTGCGGTGGCTACGGGTATGGGAGAAGCAATTGTCAAGGTGTGTGGCTCTTTTCTTGTCGTGGAACTGATGCGGCAGGGCCGTACAGCAGAAGAAGCCTGCAGGGCAGCGGTGGAACGCGTGGTGAAAAAGCAGAAAAACTACGAAGAATTCCAGGTGTGTTTTCTCGCCTTGCGGAAAGACGGCTCTTATGGAGGCTATGCTTTGCATAAGGGCTTTACCTATGCGGTCTCCAATGAGCCCGATCCAAAGATTACCAAAAGTTCTTCTTACTTATCCCGTTAAACGTAGTTCAGGATTTGTTTTCGGGGCTGCTTGTTTCCATGCAGCCTCTCGCTGCTTTATGCCATGTCGTCGCTTACTTCAATCATTGCACACTTCGGGGAGATTCGTGGATTCTTTAGGTATGACCAATTTTCAATGTTGTATATAAGGCTGATTAATAGTGTGTTGTGTTGAGTTGTGTTGACCAGGGTGATAAAAGGCACCCTAATGTCAGCTAAAATTATCATAGATAAAATACACTAATCTAAAACCAAACGCCTAAATTTGGTCTCGCTTGGAAAACCCGGACATTTGCTGTGCGCAAAGGTGATGGTCTGGGAGTAAAAATCTCCTCAGTGGATGTTTTTCTTTCAAGCGTTAGTGGTTGTGCAGAACTGCAGGAAATAAGAAGGCGTACTTTACGTTTTGGATTATGTCCTGCTGTTGACGTTCAGCCACCAAGAGCTTTAGAGGTACAGAACTACATATTGTTGGATTGAGGTTGGAATACCGGGGCTCCCGCCATTCCTTTATGACCTTATATGTGCGCTGCTTATTCACCGTTATTAGTGAATAGCACGCTACCCTCACCTGTTCAATTGTTTGTACTGCACTTCCTTACGCATCTTGGACTTTATTATATGTTATTTTTTATAATTAATGACGGATCATTCGTTTTTCGAGCGTATAAATTTTCTAAATTTGCGCATCTCAAAAACTCATCCCATGACGCGACTTAAGTACAAGCTATTGTTCCTGGTTCTCACAGCGGCTGCCAGCCTTAATGCTCAGCAGCTTTCCTTATTTACGCAGTACCGTGAGAATGCCACGGTGATCAATCCTGCTGCTGTTGAGAGCGACTTCCTCGCCTTTGGCCAAAACATTTCCTTCGGCGCTTCCTATCGTGCCCAGTGGGTGGGTCTGGAAAATGCGCCCACCACTCAGACCCTGCGAGGTTCCTATATACATACACGCGGATCAGGTGTTACGTTCATGGCCGGCGGCCATGTGATTAATGACCAAACCGGGCCAACCGGGTTTACCGGGGCCTATGGCCGTATTGCCGGTATTGTTTCCGGTGATCCGGAGACAGGTGGTTTTGTTGTTGGGCTTAGCGCCGGCGCGGTGAATTTCCGCGTTGATGCTTCCCAGATTCGCTTGCGCGAACAGGGAGATATCGTGGGCACGACTGATCAGTCCCAGTTCTTCCCGGACGTTGGCGTTGGCCTTTATTACTACCGGATGGTAGGCCGTAATGACAATATGATCTACGGTGGATTGTCTGTCCCTCAGGTGTTCGGTCTCGACCTGACCTTTCAGAATGAAGAAGGGGAGTACAGTACGAAGCGGGTGCAGCACTATTATGGTATGTTCGGCTTTTATGCCTTCCTGAATGACAATAGCTTCCTTGAGCCTTCGGTATGGATTAAATACACTGAGGGTGCGCCGACAAACGTAGACTTTAACCTGCGCTACTTTACCCCGGTCAACTTTTGGGTAGGCGCTGGCGCTTCAACAGCGGGTAATGCTCACCTCGAAACAGGTGTGATGCTGGGTGACCTTGCTGGTTACGAGAATACCTTCAGAATCGGCTATGGTTTTGACTATTCCTTCAGCTCCTTTGGCCCCTCGGCAGGTGCTACCCATGAAATCAACCTGACGATGTCGCTTTATCGCTAGACCTAATGGCCGAACAACAACAAACACTTATACTGCTATACTCTAACGGATCAACACCAGGTATGGTGGCCCACTAAAAATTGTGAAAGTCCCATGAATTTTCAGATCATACTTCCCAATTTCCATATCCTCATGAAAAAAAGACTTCTTTCCCTTGCTTTGTTTTTCTTTTTCGGGGGAGTACTTGCGTTGCAGGCCCAAAATGTGGCTTACACGATGTACTTTGAACAGCCGGAAAATCCGCCATGTCTTGATGAAGAGATTTGCATTGATGTCACGGTGCAAAACTTCTCCAACATCGCTACAACGGATTTCAACATTCTCTGGGACTCCACCGCTTTCGAATTTGTCCAGGTCACAGGGTTTAACCTGCCCGGTCTAAGTGCGGCCAACTTCACCGAAACCAGCGCCGGTTCCCTCAATATGATGTGGGAAGTTGAGGATTGCAGTACGATTAACGATGGCGAAGGGGTGACTCTCGACGATTGTGACAATACCTGCCGGCCGGTTATCTTTCAACTTTGCCTCCGGGCAATTGGCACCTACGGCAGCTCTACAACAGTAACCGTTGGCCCCAACCGCTACACCACTAAAGACAACAGTAACTGTGTCAATACACAAACTTTTGTGGAGCCGGCATTCGTATCTACATGCGTTCGCCCCTTTATCATTGATATAGGCAGCGGGCAGGGTAATGAGGGCGACCTCGTCTGTATTGACTTCTCTGTAACTGGTCTCGACAGCTTGTCTTCCTTCCAGTTCCCGGTGGTGTGGGACTCCACGCTGGCTGCTTTTGAAAGCGTGATTATCCCGCAAAACCTGCCTAACTTCGGGCCAGGCAATATTGGCAATCCGGAATCGGCTATGGGGGTACAGGAAGGCAGCATTACAGTTTCATGGGGGGCTCCACCTCCTGCCAACCTGCTTTCCCTGGCAGACTCCACACTGATATTCCAGCTGTGCCTCCGGCTTAAACCGGGGTCTTGCTCCAGAGATATTGATGTGTCCATTGCTGACGTGCAGCCCGGGCAGCCTTTCTTCCGCCCGGAAGCAACGAATGATTTTATGAACGGCTTCTCCAATATCCAGGTTGGCCAAAACCCTGGAATTATCGAGGTGGGGACCTGCAATCCTGAGGGTGTGCAGGTGGTCGCTAACTGCGGCGCACCGGTAACCGTTAATGATCAGATTTGTGTAGCCGTAGAAGCAGGCAGCAACTTTCAAAACGTAACCGACCTGGGCTTCCTCATGCAGTGGAACACCAGCATTCTGGAATATACCGGCGTACAGGGCTTTAACCTCCCTGGGCTTAACGCTACGGGCTTTAATGAACTGAATACTCAGAATGGTATTTTAGGCTTTGAGTGGGATGGCTCTGCTCAAACCCGTAATGAGGGTGATGTCATTTTCGAGGTTTGCTTTGATGTGATCGGACTCGGTGGCAACAGCCCTTTCCAGTTTATCAATAATAATGCGGATGTTGGGCAAATCAGCAACGGCCCCAATATCGGGATCAACCCTACCAACTGCGAAGTAACCGTTAATCAGCCTCCGGGCATAGTGATGGAACTTACCGGTGGGCTGGAAGGACAGCCAGGGGATACACTTTGCTTTGACTTCACTGTAACTAATTTCACAGATGTGGAGGACATGCGGTTCAGCATCGTGTGGGAACCTGAAAACCTGGAATATCTGATTGGAGTTGGCCCTCAGAATGTTAACCTTCCCAGCGGTGCTGCGGCACTGAATGCCCTCGGCTTCGGTAATGGTCAGATTCTGTTTGACAACTGGAACCCTCCTTCGCCTGTAACCCTGGCAGATGGGACCTCTATTTTTACCCTTTGTTTCCAAATTCCGGATGATGAAAACCTGGCTGGTACTTGTGACCTGGTTCAAATTGCCAGTGATCCGCTTGTGGCCGAGGTTATCACTTCCAGTTCCAATAACGAAGATGTCGGATTGACTGGCATCGGCGGCGACTACTGTATTCTCAGCCCTGATGGTTTCTGGCTGGTGGGAGGCCAGGTAGAAGGGGACCTTCGGGATACCGTTTGTGTACCCTTCCAGGTCGGGCAGTTTGAAGATATCACGGGGGCAAGCTTCTGTGTCAACTGGGCGCCAGGCTCCCTCAACTTTACTGAATTTATTGATCCCGGGCTCATCCCCAACCTGAACTTTGATCTGGATGCTGAGCCGGTAGGTGCTGCCTGTATAGACTTTATGAGTGCAGAGCCATTGTTTGCAGTAGATTCAGCCATTATCTTTGAAATGTGCTTTGAACTGCTTGGGCCTGCCGACACCTGCTACTCCATAGCTGTCAATGAGATTCCCAACCCAACGGTGACCACCGCCAATGGGCCAGGCAGCCTGCTGGATTTACCCGCAGAACTCTGCATCAATGATAAACTTTTCCTCGATACCACAATCATTACGGCAGTAAGCTGTCCTGGTGTTTGTGACGGAGAAGTACAACTTGTCGTTTCCGGTGGCGTGCCTCCGTACACCTTCAGCTGGGAAACGGTGCCTCCGCAATTTGGCAATACCGCACGATTCCTTTGTGCAGGTGATGTGGTGGTGACCATCCTCGATAATTCCGGGCTCTCGCTTACCGACACCATTACTGTACCGGTGGGAGGAGCCGATCTTTTTGTAGATGTTGGCCCTGACCGTATCGCAAATTGCGGGGATTGCAGCACTGCCAACTTCATCAGTGCCATGGCTACACAGGTATCTGAAAACCCCAACGTGGTGTACGAATGGACCGCTTCTCAAGGCGGGCAAATCTGCGGTGCCACAGATAGCCGCTTCCTGCTGGCCATCGGACCGGGGGTTTTTACGTTTGAGGTTCGGGATGACAGCAGCGGCTGTTTTATTACTGATACGCTGGAACTGCTGGCACCTGCACTGCCATTAGTCGAGTTTGAGCAGGCAGATCCAGGACAAATTGACTGTAACAACCCCTCCATTATGCTCTCCGTAGTAGAGGAGGACAACGTGGATTATAGCTGGACCGGGCCAAATAGTTTCACTGCAGATACCAGGGAAATTATGGCCTCGGATTCCGGTACTTACGTGATTACGACTTCATTTATTGATAGCGGGTGTAGTGCTACGGATTCCATTACCATAGATATTGATACCACGCCTCCGTTCATTTTGGCCAGCCCTGGTACAGATTCTGTATTCGTCGGCTGTAATGATGCGGCCAACCTGAACGGCTTTGTAGCAGAAGATATCGCTGATTATACAGCCCGATGGCTGGATGATACCGGTATGGAAGTGGCCAGTGGAGAGACTTTCTCTACCACCACGCCTGGTACGTACTTCTTTGAAGTTATCAATAATCAAAACGGCTGTACCGCACTGGATTCCACGGTGGTCTCAGCAGAGGCGGAGCTGCCTATGGTTATGATAGATCAGGACGCAGCCATCAACTGTAATGGAGATGAGGTGCAATTGAATGCGGTTGTCACCAACGCCAACCCCAATGCTGTGTTAGCCGACTGGAGTTCTCCCGATGGTGGTCAGTTGGCCCCTGGAACGGAAGACCTGCTCACGCCAACGGTCACCGTACCGGGTACTTTTAACCTCACCATTACCGATGAGGCAACCGGCTGCACGGCTACAGATATGGTTACCGTAGTTTACGATACCATCCCCCCTGCCGCTGTTGCTGCAGTGGATGGCCTGATCAGCTGCGACAGTGAGACAGCTTTGCTGGATGGCTCTGCTTCCGGACAGGGGCCAAACGTGACTTACAACTGGAGAAGCCTGTCCCTGGGTGATGTGAGCGATAATATCACAGAGCCGGTTGGCGCACCAGGGCTTTATGTGCTAACAGTACGCGACACACTTTCGGGCTGTGTAGCCACCGATACCGTCCTCGTTGTACAGGATACGATGCCTCCGCTGGTGACCCTGACCCCGGCTCAGAACCTGAATTGTAACAGGGATACGGTAACCTTTGCGGCAAGTGTGGACCTGGATCCGGGTACATTCACCATAGATTGGGGGAACAGTATTTCCATTATCGAGGGCGATACCATCGCCCGGGTAACAGAACCCGGAGTGTACACCATAACCGTCACCAATGATATCACCGGTTGTGAAACCGTTCTCACCCGAGAGGTCGATGACCTGGATGATGCGCCCGAAATCGTACTGGCCGAGGATGTGTTGTCTCTGGATTGCAACAACCTGCAGGTCATGCTGGATGCCACCGGCTCCACAGTTAGCGATAGTACAGTGACGGTGCAGTATCAGTGGTCTGCGATTGAAGGTAGCCTGATTTCTCCATTGAACGGGCAAACTGTACAGACGGATGAGCCCGGTATCTACGTGCTGACCCTCACAAATGTGGTTTCTAATTGTGCGGTGACAGATACCGTGGTGGTGGAAGACAATCAGGATACGCCAACGGCGGTGGTGGTTGAGAACCAAATCTTACTAGACTGTCTTAACCCGATAGATACACTGGATGGAACGGGCTCTGATACCGGCAATAACTTGATTTATATTTGGCAGGTAATTGATCAGGGTACTGTTGTCGACACGCTGGCCATCGGTCCGGATGCATTGACAGCCCAAGTCACCAATGAAGGGATATATCGTCTGCGTATCCTTAATTCTGAATCTGGCTGTTCCGCTGGTTCTTCCCCTGTTCAGGTGACCGTAGAGGGAGAGACCCCAACAATTGTATTCGGCGAACCAACCGATATTGGTGTGATAGACTACGATTGCAATGTGCCTGATACCATTAATGTGGAGATAAGCCTTGCTAATCCTGAACTGTTTGAGGAAACTGATTTGGTTTACGAATGGTCTCCGGGCGTATTTTTTGATGGCGATGTTACCACAGTTGGTATTTTGGCGCCAGGTACTTATAACCTGATGGTTACAGATACGACTACAGGCTGTGTTGGTGAAAATGATTTAATCGTGAACGACATCCGCGAATTCCCCGATATCGAATTTGCCGATGAATCCCCGTCACTGACTTGTACCGCGTCCACCATCGCCCTTGACGCTTCTGGTTCTACTTTCCAGCCTGACACAACCGTTTACAGCTGGATGGATATCGATGGCATGGAGCTGGGCACGGACCCAACGCTTGAAGTCACCACACCGGGCCAGTACCAGTTTATGGTGACAAATACGATAAATGGCTGCTCAACGGTAGATACGCTTACAGTTAGTGAGGACACGAATCCGCCGGCTGTACAGCTGGAAGTACCCGAAGACTTTACCTGTATCACAGAGAATGTCCTGCTGAGTGCAGCACCAACAGGTGATGCGAATGATTTCACAACAGCCTGGAGTGTTGACAACGGTGGGACCATCGTGCCTAATGACGGCACCCTGACTGCCAATGTAGATGCCCCGGGTACCTATCAGTTGACGCTGACTTCCAATATGAATGGTTGTGATTCCACTGTGATCTTTGAAGTCGCTGCCGATACTACTGCACCGGAAGGCGAAATTGCCATGCCTGACTTCCTGGGCTGCCCTGGTCAAACCGTTACACTTGATGCCTCTTTATACGGTAACAACGGTGAGTTTGACATCGAATGGACAAGCATGGCGGGCAATATTACCCCGGCTACCGGTTCCTTCCTGGTGGATGTAGACGCTGCGGGCACCTACTTCCTGTCCGTAACAGACCCTACCAATGGTTGCGAAGCTATGGATACGGTAGCGGTGGAGCTTGATCCCGAAACGCCAATTGCTGTGGGCGCGGCTCCGGACAACATCCTGGGCTGTGGCGATACCCTTACCCTGGATGGTACCGGTTCTTCTGAAGGTATGATCTACGATTACGAATGGGTAGCAGTGGGCGGCATGGGGCTGCCTCCGGTGCCCGTTACCAACCTGACGGCTACGGTCGATGCAGTTGGCGATTACCTATTTATCGTGACGAATACGAATACCGGTTGTTCTGATACATCTGAAGTGGTTTCCATCCTGCCTGATGACAGTCTGCCGGACGCACTGGCACAAGTCGATAGCGTGTCTTGTGATGGCAATGCCTTCATCAGTGCAAATCTGCCGGATGGGGTGACCGGGCAATGGACCCTCAATAGCGGTATTGGCACACTACAGTCAGACTCCCTGAGTGCTACGGTGGTTACCGGACTGGGCAAGGAATTGGTAGAACTGACCTGGAGCCTTTCACAGGATGGCTGCCCTGACTTTAGCTCAAGCACTATTACGGTTGAACCGCAATTGGCACCGGATGCCGCAAATGATATCATGACGGTGGATCAGGGCTCAAATCAGGCACAGGCAATTCTGCTGGCTAACGATATCCTGACCGGCGTTCCAGGTGTCACTTTTGAATTCACCAGTGAGCCAACACTGGGCGATGTGACGGATCAGGGAGACGGTGATGTAACCTACACCCTCACCACCAACCTCTTCGGTCCTGCACAAGATGCCTTCGGCTACGTCATCTGCAACGCGGATTGTCCAACCCTTTGCGATAGCGCTTCCGTTGAGGTAAGCATACAGCGCGACAGCATGGAAATCGAAACGCCTAATGGTATCACACCAAATGGTGACGGTTTGAATGATGCACTGATCTTTGACCAGCTGATTTTGAACCCAGATGAATATCCGAATAACGAATTGATCGTCTTTAACCGCTGGGGAGACATCGTATTCCAGGCTCAGCCATACGGTAACGACTGGCAGGGCGAGAATATGGATGGCACCAACCTTCCAGACGGTACCTACTACTTTATCCTTCGATTGGATATTGGTGGTGGAGAGATCATCAAAGGCGACGTGACAATCCTAAGGTAGCATCCTGTTCCTGACTAAAGCAAAGCCCGCCCTTCGCAACAGTGTGAAGGGCGGGCTTCTTCATTTTCCTAGCGTTTGATAAACTTCAAATGTACCCAGGGCAACCCTTCCCGCTTGATACTAATAAAATAAGGCCCTGCCGCCCATTGGTCTGTCGGAAGCGGGCCGGTATACACCGAGGACTGTAAAACCCGCTGCCCCTGTGCATTAAAAACCTGAATCCCCTCAATCCTCACCGGGCTTTCGAGGAAGAGCTCCCCGTACGCCGGGTTAGGGAAAATCCGGAGTTGCTGAAGTTGCGCATCCTCAGTACTGCTAAGCATCACCTCAATTGGTTCAGAATACCCCCAGCAGAATGCCTCATTTTGAGCGCCCACCTGATAAGTACCCTCCTCGTTCGGCAGGAAATACGGCACTGTAGTGGTATCTACCGGTACGCCTTCGTACAGCCAGATAAATAAGCCACTGCTCGTCAGGTCGCAAAACAGCGAGTCCTCTACTTGTGTAATACCGGGCACAGGCAATGGCGCTGGTATTTCACCTAATACGAATGCTGTGTCGCACTGTCCGTTACTGGCAGTAATTTCATATACATCAGCGGGCACAAATAACAGGCTCGTATCCGTAAAGCTGAGCCCAAGGTCAGTAATGGTGTAGACGTAACCCGGGCTTTGCTCCACACTAATGACCAGGCTGTCTCCCTCGCAAAGTGGCGGGATGAAAGGCTGAAACTCCGGTGCGGGCGCAGCGGGCAACCGAGTAGCTTCCAGGCCAGCAGACTCGGTTGTACAATCATTCAGAATGCCCAGGAAGCTGTAATTGCCAGGTGCGGGAAGGAGGAAGGACTCCATATCGGTATTTTCAATCAATACGCTGCCAGGTTGTTGCAAAAGGAGGACAGAATCAAAGTCCGGCTCTGCATCAAAGGCAATTTCCATGGGTACGCCGGGACAGAAAGTATAGGTTGCTTCCAGCCCTGTAAAGGCAGGCCGCTCAGTGATGCTGACCGTGAGGGTATCGGAATAAGCAGGGAAGGTCCCGGTATTGTTGACCAGATAGTACTGCCCGGGCTCCTGAATGGTCAGGCTTGCCGTTGGATCATCGGGTAGGGGCGTACCACTGTTTTCCCACACCCATCCCTGCCCGGCGATGGTGGCAGAGAGGGTGAGTGTTTCCTCTTCGCAAAGCTGCACGCTCCCGCTTTGGCTTAGGCTGGCTGAAAAGACCGGCTCGCTTTCAAAGCTCCAGCCCTCCGGTTGAAGGACGTACAACCCATTTTCAGTATCAGAGGCGATAATCGTACCAGAAGGGAAAAACGGATAAACGCCCCAGCAGCCATCGTAACCCTGATAGTTGGTATTTTGTGGATGGGTGTCGTAGTAGGCAAATGAGGTCACATTCAGCGGGTCACTAATATCAAAAACCTGCACCCCTTCGTGGTAGTAGGAAATGATGGCATAATCTCCCCTGATAAAGGGGTTGTGGGCTATCGATCCGGTCGCCTGTGGTGCCAGCAATTCTGATTTAAAAAGATCAACGACTTCCATTTCCAGTGGGTCGCTCACATCAACCATTTTCAGGCTGCGCCCAAAAGTTTCGTCTGCGAAAACCAGGTAATCTCCATCTCCATGAAGCCAGCTGGAATGGTTGTACCCTTGCTCAGGATAGTTGCTTAGGGTGCCGAGTGTCACCGGGGTTGTGGGGTCGGAAAGGTCATAAATAGAAAAGCCACTTGTGCCATGGGAGCAAAAAGCGATGTTGTCGCGGACGAAGATGTCATGAATGTACCCTCCGGCGGGCAGCACCGGGTTACCCAAAAGTGTAGGTGCTGCCGGGTTTTGTGTCAGGTCCAGTATGGTGACGCCATTGGAGGGATTATTGCCACCAGCCACGTACAGCCGTCCGTTCGCCTCATCAATAAAGATATTGTGGGCCCGGGTGAAGAATTCAGTACTCTGGGAGACCTGAATCACCGTATCCGGCAGTTGGCTCAGGTCGAAGATGGTCAGCCCTTCGGAGCCCTGGTCTGCGCACATGTAGGCGTATGCACCATAGGTTTTGTAATCCCGCCAAATGGAGTTGAGCTGGCCGGGGAAGCGGCCGACTTCCACGATCGCTTCCGGGCTGGTAATGTCAAAAAATACGGTAGTACCCACATTGCCCAAAATGGCGTACTCCCGGCCATCCGGGGCGGTATATCCCCAGATATCATTGTAGCTCAGCGATCCAAGGGAGGGGAGGCTGTTGTCATCCCACACGGAAAGGGCGGTCATATTGAGGCTGTCCTGAGCCCGGGAGAAAAAAGGTCCGCTGCAAACAAGCAGCAGGATAAGCAGTCGTTGCATGATGATTTTTTTTATTTTGCAATTTGTTTAGGCTGTGTTGAGAATTCGTTTTTGGAGCGAATGCACCCAAAGGGTGAAATCTCAATATAGACTTAAGGAAGGAAAATGAACGCATGACTAAAGATAAGCTTTTAGCGGTAAATAATCTGCGAACCTCGTTTTTTACAGATGCTGGGGAAGTCTGCGCCGTGGATGGGATCAGTTTTGACCTGTACCGGGGAGAAACGCTGGGCATCGTAGGAGAATCAGGCTCGGGCAAATCTGTCACAGCGCTATCGCTGATGCGGCTGATTCCTTCACCGGGCCGGATTCTGGATGGGAGCGTGGAGTACTTTCCCGAGGAAGCGCCTGCTGGTGTGAATTTACGGGAGCTGCCCAGGAAAGCGATGCGGCACTACCGCGGCAGCGAGCTTGCTATGATCTTTCAGGAGCCCATGTCTTCCCTAAACCCGGTTTTTCGTTGTGGCGAGCAGGTTGCTGAAGGGATGCGTCACCACCTGAAGCTTTCCAAAAGCGAAGCCAAAGCTCGTGCCCTGGCCTTATTTGAAGAAGTACAGTTGCCCGACCCCGCCCGGATTTATCAGGCCTACCCTCACCAATTGTCCGGGGGGCAGAAGCAGAGGGTCATGATTGCCATGGCCATGAGTTGTAAGCCGGGCGTGCTTATTGCCGACGAGCCCACTACTGCCCTCGATGTGACGGTACAGAAAGCGATTCTGGAGCTTATGGCAAAGGTGAAAACCGAGCTGGGGTCTTCTGTCATTTTTATCACCCATGACCTGGGAGTGATTTCCGAAATTGCGGACCGGGTGCTGGTCATGTACAAAGGCAAAATTGTTGAAGAGGGCAGGGTAGAGGCGCTCTTTTCCAACCCCAAGCATCCTTACACCAAAAGCTTGCTGGCCTGCCGCCCGCCGCTCAACTACCGGCTCAAGCGCCTGCCGGTCGTTAGTGACTTTATGGAAGTGAAAAAATCGGATGACGGTGCAGTGGAAATCCTGGAAAAAGCCGTCACCCTTGAGGCCGTAATCCGTGGGCAGCGCGTACCGGCTATGGAGCAGCTTCGCCGGAGCCGGATGCTCAAACAGCAAACGCCCATACTGAAGGTCAGTAACCTGCAAACCTGGTTTCCGGCCAAACATAACTTTTGGGGTAAGCCGAAAGACTTCATCCGCGCTGTAGACGATGTGAGCTTTGAAGTTTATCCCGGAGAAACCCTTGGGCTGGTTGGGGAATCGGGCTGCGGGAAGACGACCCTCGGGCGGAGCCTTCTGGGCCTGGCGCCGGTACGCAGTGGCCGCGTGGAGTATAAAGGGCAATCCCTGCTCGATCTTTCAGAAAAAGACTGGAAGCCGTTGCGGCAGGATATGCAGATTATTTTTCAGGACCCCTATGCTTCCCTCAACCCCCGTATGACCATCGGTAAGGCGATTATGGAGCCAATGCAGGTACACGGGCTGTACAGCTCAGACGCTGAACGGCGGGACCGGGTGCTGCAATTGCTGGAAACGGTAAGCATGCCGCCTCAGTACTTCGATCGTTATCCGCACGAGTTTTCCGGCGGGCAGCGGCAGCGTATCGCTATTGCCCGGGCGCTGGCATTGAACCCCAAGTTCATTATTTGTGATGAGTCCGTTTCCGCTTTGGATGTCTCCGTACAGGCGCAGGTGCTGAACCTGTTGATGGAGCTCCGGGAGAAGTACAAATTCACCTACATCTTTATTTCGCACGATTTGTCGGTAGTTAAGTTCATGTCTGACCGCATGATCGTCATGAATGCCGGTAAGGTTGTAGAGCAAGGCTATAGTGATGAAATCTATGAAAACCCTCAGAACGAATACACGAAGAAGTTGATTCAGGCGATTCCGCAGGGGCGGAGCCGGCTGGTCTAAAACTGTATCTGAAAGTACTGCTCGAAAAGAAAACGGGCTCAGCCGGTACGTGACCAGCTGAGCCCATTGTTTTTCAGGAACGGGAGTCGTTCACTTAGTGGATGACCACAATACGCTTAGTCGCTTGTCCTTCCGGGGTTTGAACGCCCAGGAAGTAAGTGCCAGCGGCGAGGTTAGCGGTGTTGAACGTGTAAGTACCGCCCTTTACGCCTTCGTAGACATTGCGCTCGATCACTCTGCCGAACATATCTACCAGTGCTACGCGTACCTCATCTGCATATTCGTCAAGCTGCAGCTCCAGTTGGAAGGTCTCGTTGGCGGGGTTAGGGAAAACCGTCGCTTTGTTGTCCGCCAGAGTAATGTCTTCTGCGTCCACGCTGAAGCCTTCCAGGTGCAGGCGTACCACCGCGCGGAAGTCGCCAGCCCAGCCACCAGTGTAAAGCTGATCTGTGAAAGTCATAGTGCTTAAGCCAGGGTAAGCTTCATTGCCAGCGTAAGTGTACCATGGTGGAATACCGAGTGCGGCATTTACACCATTATACTGTGCCATGAGCAGGTAGCCGGTATTCGCTTTCAGCTCGACCGGCTCAGGGAATTCCACGGTAAGCAGGTCATAAGGCTCTTCGTTACCGTTCAGGATGTAAACCGCCTGTCCTACAATCTCGAAGGTAGAGTAGTCGATTTCATTACCGGTAGCGCTTTGGCCATCTCCATCGGGATCTGTGTCAAACAGCGTCAGGAAGAAAATGTCAGCATCGTTGAAGCCCGTTCGGATAGAATCCGGATTGCCGAGGGAGAAAGTGGCATGCGTAGCCATTGCGCCCTGATCATTGGTCTCAAAGTAGTTGCCAAAGTCATAAGTCAGCAAGTCTTCGACGAAGCCCTCGCTGGTTGTGGCAATCCAGCTGTCCACCGGCCATTCCGGGATATTGCCATTGTCCATTTGGAAGGTGAAGTCCGTAACAGCGAACTGACGCCGCAGGGTATCCGCGGTCAAAGAGTTGGTGTACAACATCTCGTAAGTCCCTACTTCAGCGGGCGTGTAAGGCTCAAACTCAAAGGTGTGAATGACATCAGGATTAATGGTGTCCACCTCAGCCGTCAGCTTGGTTTCTGTGCCATCCGGAGCGATGATGTCAACGCTGGCAGAGACATCAAGGACCGGTTCCATCGGGTCCAGGTTCAGAAGGTCTACCGAGATGTTCTCAAAAGGAGTCACTTGCGCCAGCGGCGTCCCGTAGCGGTCAGGCCCCAGGTCACCAAAGAATCCGCGTACCTGGAAAGTCCCGATTACTGTCTCGCCAGCATCCAGCGCAGCAATAAAGCCTGCCGCTTCGCCCGGATCATTCAGGAAAACGGACGGAATTGTTACGTCCAGCCCTTTCTCATCACCCGCAGCCATACCACCAGTGGGGTCACTACCATCGGCATTAACGATGACCACTGCAATGGCACCTGCTTGCTGAGCATAGTAGACTTTATCACTAAAAAAGCATCCCCCCCGGCGAACCAGTACCATTTTGTCTGTGTAGTCGACCATGGTAGAGGTGTCGCAACCTAAGGTATCCATACCATCGCCTGCGATATCATCATCATCGACCCACATCACTTCTGCGGATACGGTGGTTCGCAGTGGTTGAGTACCCCATTCTGTAGAATTGCTTACAGAAGTGTAATCACCAATAACACGGGTCAGACCCGTACCAGGGACCTCAAAGAAAACATCCACAGGAATCGGAGAATCGTTTGGAATCTGTGCCATCAGCGGGTTGGCAGCCAAACTTACAAGGCAGCATACTGCCAGCAGTTGGTAAAGTTTTTTCATACTAAATGGTGTTTTATTTAATTTCTGGAATGAAAATAGGGATATGTTAGCTTACTGACAAAGTGTGGAGGTGTTAAATTTTAAATAGTGTGCAACTTTTTGCTTGGGGCATCCGTCATTGATGCAGAAATGTGTCTGAAAAACAGGCACTTTCGTCGATTCTACTGGATATGCTGGTAGAAAATCTGTATTATTGCAGTGACTTATTAGAAATCTAGGAAATGAAAAAGCCAAACACCCGTACTGTACTCGTTTCGCTGGCACTGGCAGCTAGTCTTTCCGCTTACACTTTTCTCAATGTAGCCTCCCATCAGTTGAATATTGGAGAGGATACGGCTGTTGAGGAACTGGATTACGAAGACCGCATTGAATCAGAATCTGGTTCTGTGGTTCTGCCCGATGTGCGCCTGATCAAAAAGGCGTTTGAAGTAGGAAAGCGTTTTCTGCCTGCGAGCTAGCCTTTATTTTATTTCACCACCCGACTAAAAAACGGATGCCCGACTTAACGAGCATCCGTTTTTTTATTGCTTGTTTCGGGCTTTAGCGCTTGCGCTTCGCCCGGCGACGGGCTATACCGCCCATTTTTTTGCCACGCTTGCCGGCTGTACCACCTTTGCCGCCCGAAGCACCCATGCCCATTCCAGGCATCTTGCTCATCTTGTGCATCATCTTCCGCATTTGGTCGAACTGTTTCAGGAACATGTTTATTTCCTCAATCGACTGTCCGCAGCCATCGGCGATACGGCGCTTACGGCTCGTATTCATCAGCTCAGGATTAGCGCGCTCCTGAGGCGTCATACTGAAGATGATCGCTTCCACCTTATTAAAGGCATTATTGTCAATATCGAGGTTCTTGGTCATTTTGCTCATGCCCGGAATCATGCTCATCAGGCTTTTGAGGTCGCCCATCTTCCGGATTTGCCCAATCTGCTCCAGGAAGTCATTGAAGTCAAACTTATTCTTCTTGATCTTCTTCTCCAGCTTCTTGGCCTGCTCCTCGTCGAACTGCTGCTCGGCACGTTCCACAAAGGAGATGATATCACCCATGCCCAAAATACGGCTGGCCATACGGTCGGGGTGGAAGACATCAAGCGTGTCCATCTTTTCACCGGTGGAAACAAACTTGATCGGCTTGCCCACGGTGTATTTGATGGAAAGCGCTGCACCACCGCGCGTATCGCCATCGAGCTTGGTCAGCACCACACCGTCGTAGTCGATCCGGTCATTGAAGGCTTTGGCTGTATTCACCGCATCCTGCCCGGTCATAGAGTCCACCACAAATAGCGTCTCATTAGGCTGCACCGCTTCTTTGATGTTGGAGATTTCCTCCATCATCTCTTCGTCAACCGACAAACGCCCGGCCGTATCAATGATCACCACATCGTGGCTATGCGCCTGTGCGTGCGCAATGCCCTTGAGCGCGATCTCTACCGGATTTTTGTTCTCCATTTCCTTGTACACCGGCACCTTGATCTGATCGCCAATCACCCCAAGCTGATTGATCGCCGCCGGACGGTATACGTCACAGGCTACAAGCAGGGGGCTTTTCTTATTGTTGACTTTCAGGTGGCGCGCCAGTTTTCCGGAGAAAGTGGTTTTGCCAGACCCCTGCAGGCCGGCAATAAGGATGACTGATGGTTTGCCTTTCAGGTCGAAGGAAGCCGCTTCGCCACCCATTAGGCTGACGAGCTCGTCGTTGACGATCTTGACCATCAGCTCACCGGGCTTCACCGAACTCAGGACATTTTCCTGGCCAAGGGCTTTTTCCTTGACGGTATCCGTAAAATCTTTGGCAATTTTATAGTTCACGTCGGCCGCTACAAGGGCACGGCGGATTTCCTTTACGGACTGCGCGATGTTAATCTCCGTAAGCTTGCTCTCTCCTTTCAGGGTTTTGAAGGCACCCTCCAAACGTTCGCTCAGGCTGTCAAACATAGATATGGACTAATTTTAGTAAAGGGCGGGCTGCCGGGTATTCAATTGCTTGTTAGGCATGGCACGCTTTTCCGCCGGGCTTTTAGAGCGTGTTGAGACTTTAGTAATCGGTCTGCAAACTGCACTTTT
>ENA-UENT01000048-UENT01000048.1-marine-metagenome-genome-assembly--contig:-NODE-48-length-96794-cov-4.494993_pt1 | contig 96794 bp, 76 predicted proteins | sample MGYA00237879_ERZ529330 | MGnify/ENA primary metagenome ERZ529330 (study PRJEB26372, sample SAMN05368345) | marine metagenome | biome: cultured habitat; feature: ocean water; material: water; isolation... | reverse complement strand
TAAACCAGCCGCCCATTTGAACGCCTGTATTACCCCCCAGGAATGGTACCAGCCCGAATTGTGCGTATAGCTCCTCCCAGAGCTGCATACCTCCACCACTGATGATCCAGGCGGTATGCTGTGCGGCATTTAATCCAAAGGGTACCGATGCAAAAAACTGTGCCGCCGGAGCTACGCCTGCCCAGTAATAACCTGCACCTGACCCCATTTCCGCACCACCCGCACGAACGGTCTCAAATGCTTTAAGAGGCGGAGCCAGTTCGCCGCCACCATAGACGGTGATCTTCATTCTGCCAGCAGACATTTCCTCTACCAACTTGGCGAATAACTTACAGGCTTCATCCAGAACTGGAAAGTTCGGCGGCCAAGTGGTAGTCATTTTCCATTCGTAGGTCTCACTATTGGCTAGGGTGGGGGAGCCACCTCCCTTTTGGGCCTCCAGGTCTCCAGTCAGTGCACGAATGGCAAAAGGTAAAGAAATGGTGCCCAGAGCAAGGGCTTTGAATATTTTGCGGCGGTTCGACATGGTGGTTGCTTTCTTTGAGCAACTAATATAGGGATTTCAACATCAGCTAGACGCGATCCTCTTGGAAGGATAAAATCATACAAAAAGTAGTGCAATGAAACTTGTTATTAAAATATTTGTTTATTTTTAGTTGTAGAACGAATAAACGGTTGCTGCACTATTATGGCTTCTAATCACACCGAACTTTCCGCTGCGGAGCGCCCGTACCAAAAGGGTAGGGGAGCCCAGATCAATCCTACCTCCAAGTATGAGGCTTTTGTGTATGACAATACCAGTGATCCAGAGGGAGAGTTTCCTACGGAATACATAGAGGTGCACCCCAAAACTATCCTCAATAAAGTGGATAGTCCGGACATTGGTTTTTCCGTTTCCCTAAATCCGTACCAGGGCTGTGAACACGGCTGCGTATATTGTTATGCACGAAATACGCATCCCTATTGGGGCTATAGTGCTGGCATGGATTTTGAGCGAAAGATTTTGATCAAAAAAGATGCGCCCAAGATCCTAGCTGATACGATTAAGAAGAAGAGCTGGAAGACCATACCCCTCATGCTGGCCGGTAATACAGATATCTACCAGCCCGCGGAAAAGGAGTATCAGTTAACTCGCCAGATTCTTGAGGTGTGCTGGAAGTACCGATACCCAGTTGGCCTAATTACTAAGAACAGTATGGTCCTTAGGGACTTAGACATCCTCGAGAAGCTAGCCGCAGAAAATCTCACCCATGTTTCTATCTCTCTGACCACTCTAGATGAAGACTTGCGGCGAATGCTCGAACCCCGAACAGCTTCTGTAAAGCAACGCCTGAAAGCTATTGAAGAATTAACCAAAGCGGGTATCCCGGTTAATGCCATGCTAGCGCCTATCATACCCGGACTGACTGACCATGAGATTCTGCCCATGGCGAAGGCCGTAGCAGAAAAAGGGGCTATCTCTATTGGCTATACACTAGTGCGTTTGAACGGAGATATTGGAATGATCTTCGAAGACTGGGTCCGTAAAGCCTTGCCCGATCGTGCAGATCGGATTTTGAACCGTATCAAGGATTGCCGGGGCGGGAAACTAAGCGAGAGTCGCTTCCACAAGCGCATGCGCGGGGAAGGTGAAATTGCGGAGATGGTGAATCGTCAATTTAAGCTAGCTAAACAGCTGTACTTCAAAGACCAGGAGTGGCCCGCATACAACCTGGATCTTCATGAGCAATTTAAGGATGGGCAGTTGAAGTTGTTTTAGTCTATATGCTTCAAACATCTTTCTCGATTTTGAAAGAAAGGAAAACAACAACAAGATTAGGGGTCGCATCACTTTTAGGCTATGCCGATTTGTCTTTTAGAAATGTACGATTATTGTCACGCCCAACGTATATTGCTCCCACTTTGGATTACTGAACAGATATGCGCTTACTCTTTTTTCTTAAACACAAGTTTTCCAAAGGATGAGAATTATTGCAACGCTCCTTTTTCTGGTTGTTTTTCTAACTTCTAATGCACAATGCCCTCCTGGCAATGTGATTCTTCGTTCCCAGGCAGAGGTGGACGCCTTTGCTACGGACTACCCTAATTGCACAGCGATCAATGGCCTTTTGCAAATCGGCTTCGAATTTGATCAATCTGACATTACAGATCTTAACAGCTTGTCGGGTATCAACTCGGTTCAGCACCTGACTGTTCGTGTCAACCCTCAATTAACGAACCTTGATGGACTTTCTGCGATAACGTCGGTAGGGAACCTGATACTTTTTCAAAACGCCGTCTTGACGGATATAAATGGTCTATCAGGCATTACTACTATTACCGGAGATTTACGAATCCAAGGCAATGTTACCTTGCCGAATCTGGATGGCCTCGGCAATCTGTCATCACTAGGTGGAGACCTCTGGTTTCAGACCAGCTTTGCCTTGGCAGATATAAGCGCCCTGACGGGACTTACAACTATAGGCGGTAGCTTGAAAATCCACGGTGGTAATGAGTTAGTGGCCGTTGACGTCTTTTCGAACTTGACTTCTGTAGACGGTAATCTTGAAGTATGGACTACATCGCTGACCAATCTGGACGGCTTTTCGGGGGTAACCTCTGTAAATGGTACAGTGGATCTCTATAATAACGATGATTTGACAGATATCAGCGGAATTGAGAATATCGCCCCGGAGACGATCACATTGCTATATCTCCAAGATCACGCACAACTATCAAACTGTGCACTGGAGAATATTTGTAATTACTTAAGTGTAGAGGCTAATGCTACAAATATCTACGGGAATCTTTCTGGCTGTGAATCACGTGACGCCATTGAGGCTGTCTGTATTGTCCCTACCAGGAATACTGCATTCTTGGATATTAAACTATTTCCGAACCCAACAAGTGGGATGCTACAAATAGACCAGATCGCACCCGAACAAGTTATCGTTTATGCTCACCTGGGACAGGTCATAAAGAGGTTCTCTAGGCCAGGTCAAGTGTTAGATATAAGCGAGCTACCTGCAGGAATGTATTACGTGCAAATCCTGGCAGAAGGCCACACGTATATGGCAAAGGTAGTTAAGGAGTAAATAGGGTAGTGGTGGACCCCGGCTACACACTGTTAATTTTCTCAGAGGGTTTTACCTTTGACCTACCTTAGTTCGGTTACCTAATGGATCGTAATTCAATTAAGTAGGAAAAGAGGAACTCAGCATGAAGAAGTATTTAGCAGTCATTCCAGTATTCGTTATTGCCATGTGGTCTCTTAAGGCTCAATGCCCCGTGGGGAATGTTGAGCTGACTAGTCAGGCGGAGGTAGATGCTTTTGTTGCTACGTATCCGGACTGTACTGCCATAAACGGCTATTTGCAAATTGGGAGTTATGAAGCCAGTACTGATATTAATGACATTTCTGGCCTTAGCAGTTTGACTTCCATCGCAGAAGGTCTTGATCTGCTCTTTAATGATGACTTAGTGGATTTGAATGGTTTGCAGCAATTGACAACCGTCGGCGGTCGACTTTTTATCGGCTTTAATCCGAGCTTGATAGACCTGGATGAATTAGCGAATCTCACAAGTATTGGAGCAGGAGGACTATTTATCGAATCCAATAATGCTTTAACGAGTATTAGCAGCCTAAGTAACCTAACAATTATTCCTGGATCGCTAAGCATTAGCTCCAATGATGCGCTAGTGACTTTAAGTGGCTTGGATAATGTGACCAGTATTGATGGGCTCTTAACTATTCTCGATAATGATGGCTTGCTAAGCATTAATAACTTGCAAAATCTCACTTCGATTGGAGGAACACTTTCTATACGATTCAATTCGGTGCTGCCAAGTTTGATGGGCCTGGAAAATATTGATCCAAGCTCCATTGCCGGCCAGGGTTTGGTTATTAAGTTTAATCCAGAATTGTCAATTTGCGAGGTTGAAAGCATCTGCAATTACTTGGGGGTGGCGATGAATGTGGCAGATGTTTCCGGGAACACCACTGGTTGTGCTAGTCGGGAAGAAGTGCAGATGAGTTGTCCGGTAGTATGTCCAGAAGGAGATGTAGCCCTTACGACCCAAGCAGAGGTAGATGCATTTATTACTTCCTATCCTTTTTGTACAAACATCAATGGACACTTACACATTGGCCCCAATTCCGGATCCTCTGATGTCTCAGACTTAAGTGCGCTGTCGGCTATTACCCAGGTAGATGATGATTTAAGAATTGCCCTGACAAACGTGGTTGACCTTGATGCATTATCAGCGATCGATTCCGTGGGAGGTGGAATAGTGGTTTCTAGTAACCCTAATTTAACTGACCTTGATGCATTGACAGGGATTGCGGCACTGGGCGGTGATTTGAGGATTGGGTATAATGAGATGCTAACTAATGTAGACGGATTATCTGATTTGAACGCCATCGAAGGAAATCTCTATATCACCAGTAATCCTGCATTAACGAATTTGGATGGCCTATCAGGTGTTGTTTTTATCGGAGACAACCTGGGGATCAATGGTAATACAGCCCTCGAAAATGTGAATGGACTATCCGCCATTGACTCCATCGTTGGCGATTTGAATATTTCTACCAATAGCGCCCTGACTGATCTAAGCGGCATCTCTGGCCTAAGCTACATCGGTGAAGATCTAAAAATCAGAGAGAATGACCTGTTAACGGAAATACCTAGCCTTCCCAATATCAACTTCATCCCTAGAGAAGTCTGGATAACCAGCAATCCCGCCTTAACGAGCCTCAGCGGGCTTTCTTCTTTGACAGCTATTGGGGAGGACTTACTCATCAGCAGTAATTCATCTTTGACGGATTTGAGCGGACTAGAAGGGATTACTACGATAGGTGAAAATCTTGATATACGTTCGAATGCTGCTTTAGTCGATGTGAGTGCCTTGGCAAATGTTACTTCCGTAGGCTACAATCTTACTTTCGGTTATAATGATGCTCTTACCCATTTAGATGGACTCGAAGGGATTACCGCAGTGGGCTTCAGTTTGAAGATCTTCTACAATAATGCATTGACCAATCTGAATGGACTTTCTGGTCTAACCTCCATAGGAGGCGAACTGAGCTTATTCCATAATGAGGCGCTATCGGACATCAGTGGCCTGGCAAATATCGATGCGAATTCGATTACAGAATTAGAGATCGTCTACAATGACTTGCTTTCGGATTGCGCTATTCAGAGTGTTTGTGATTATCTGTTGGTGCCAGATAATGAGACATCCTTTTTCCTCAATGCTCCGGGGTGTCAGATTCGTGCTCAGGTAGAAGCTGCCTGTGTGGTATCCACTACAGATATTGCAGCAAATGATATTGAGCTCTATCCGAATCCAACGACTGGTCATTTGCAATTGACAAATATTGCTCCGACGCACATTGCGGTTTTTTCGGCCGAAGGGCAACGTGTAGCCAATTTCCAAGGTAGTGAGTTAGATTTAAGCAATCTACCTGCTGGGTTATATGTGCTACATCTAACGGCAAAAGAGGGTACTTATGTGGCGCGCGTGGTAAAGCAGTAAATGGGACTTATATACAATTAGAATGACTAACACAATTTGGTATACCGCACGGAAAACGTTTGATGCTGAATATGGAGTAGAATTCAGTTGGGATAAGTACATCCAATGGTCTAAGTTGACCCATTTGACAGAATTGGTATCCCTTGACGGGATATTGAATGAATTGGCATTCAAACCAAATTTTGACTCGAAAGAAGATTGGAAGTATTTCGTCACTGATGAACGAATGATTACCCAGTTCTTCAACTCGATGGATTATGTTCTTGAAAAAACTAAGGACATAGCGTATTTCAATCTATTAGCCATCATTAAAGAACCTTATGAATCAAAAACGGACCTATCAGGTAATTTTGATTTTATAGGATATGACTTGATTGAAAGAGGTGGGAATGTAAGTGCTTTGACCAACTGTGGGGGATTTGATGAATCATTTCTACCAAGTGATTTAAACGAATTAGGATTAATTCATGAGTGGGCAAAAGCTAAGAAGATTCAAAAGGACCTAAAGATTAATAATCCAGCGGAACCCCATGCCGACTGTTATTTGTATGAAGTATGGAGGCATAAGACAATAGGAAGAAAGACCAAAACAAGCATATAAGACTGTAATAAACTAATGCTCTACACATCGCAGATGCTAGAAGTTGAACGAATAAAAAGCGGGTGCCAATACTAGATTGGCACCCGCTTTTGCTTTCTTGGTAAATGCTCTAGGCTATCCCATGCTATAGAAAAAGCGCTCCGCAATTACTTTTCCCTCCTTCACTTCGTAGATACACATTTCTTCGGCGAGTTCGCGTACACCATCCTTGCGGGTAACATCGATTCGCATCCCTACACTAAAGAAGTTTCCAAAGACGAGCGGGTCCGAGACAACAATCTCGTGAACGGTTTCCCAGTTGCCGGCATGGGCTTCACCTTTAGCAATTAAGGCGTCCACACCTTCGGTCATGCGATTGGGCACGCCTTCCATCTCATATGCTTTTGCGTCAGGAGCGAAGAGTTCACGGTAGGCGTCATTCCAATTGCCGACGCGGCAAATTTCAACAAGGCGATTTGCAACAGCTTCAATAGTCATAAATAGGTGATTTTGAATTAATTAGGTATACAACTAGCAGTGTCACTAGCGGATGCAAAAATAAAACAAAAAATTTATAAAAACAAAAAGTTTTATATTGGACTAGCAAGGAATCAGTAGAGTAGGGGACCTAAATGAAAAGGGCCAGCGCAAATGCACTGACCCCCGATGACGTTACTATGTGCTGTTTTTTTTAGTGGCGCCCCCAGAGTTCTACACGGCCTCGGCGAGCAGCGCGGTTTTTCGTATCGTACCAGAATACAACCTTGGTAATGATGCGGCGGTTACCTGGTAGGTCAAGGTTCCGAGTCACTTGTCCGGCACGCAAGTCATTACCCGCAAAACGGAAGGACTCGGTCGTACCATTGGCAAAGTGTACTACACAACGATGAATGTTAATTGGAGCAATTTCTGCTTTTAGTCGAATAGAAGTGAATCGGCCTTCACGGGCAGTTACTAGGATCTCATCACGATCCAAACCGTAGTTGACTCGGCGTTGACCCAGCTTTTCCCAACGTGGTGGCATCTCAATGCTCTCAGCGATATCATTTGTATAAATGTGTGCCTGTGCAGGCTGTACGAAAGCAATCGCTAGAAGGATGAATAGGCTTTGAAAGAAATAGGATTTCATGTTCTCAATAAATTTTAGTGGAATGAATTTGCTTCTTTGACTGGCTAGATTCAGCTGCGTTTAACCGAAAAGTCTTAAAGAATCGTTAGGGTTCTCTTAAGGTTTTCCCAAAATCATGGAGTTGTAGATGATTAGAAGTCTACTTCGGCCAACGAATGGATTCTGCTCTTGAGTTCGATGCCATCAGCGAGCTGATATTTGAATTGCCCCGTAGAGATATCGATCTGAAGACACCATTCCTTATTTGTGTCGAAACGAGATTGAGAAGCGAACATCACCTCATGATGCTTAAAAGTCATCATTGTCAACTCATCCTGATCAGAGGCAGGGAGAATATAAATCGGGCTTTCTTCGTTCATCAAATTTCGGAGCTCCGTCATAGACTGACAGTCCTTGATCATTTGTAAGCTAAGTAGAGTAGGGGGCATCATCCCCATTTTACCCTCACGCACCTGTTTGAGTGCTTCTTGAGCTGTGATCCAGCAATAGCCTTTAATCTCATAATCGTCCGTTACGACTGATATATCGGATTCTTCTATCGCAGCAAAGAAAAACCAAGTACCATATCTTCTAGGAGCAATGGCCGGTGTCGTCCAATGTCGAAAGAAGGTTAACTGCTTGTTGCTGATCGTAATCTGAGCCTCCTCTTGTGTTTCTCTAATGGCTGCTCGCTTTGCAGCCTCTAGCTCGCTCTCACTATCCGTAATTTCCTCCTGTTCAATTTTGCCACCAGGGAAAACCCATAGTCCTCCTGCAAAGACTAATGCCTTATTTCGCTTTAGCAGAAGCACTTCTACGGTTCCGTCATTTTCTCTTGCGAGTAAAATGGTAGCTGCTGGCTTGATGATGTCTGTCATATAAGATGGAGTCGACTTTTTGGATGGATGAATAAAAATACAATATGTTTTGAAATCAAAATCGCCTCGAGTCACTAATAATCGAAAGGGTAGGGGACTCCCCTGTTTTTCAGGCCCTAGGCGTTAGCATGCTTTACAGATTTCAGCACCAACAAAAAAGTTGTTTTTATAAACAGAAAGTTGTAAGTTTGTCTTGCTTCCGATGTGTTAATTCCACACGTTTTGAACAGCGTGTTTTCTCAAGCGAAGATCATTTCTCAGAAGATCGCTGAATTCTATTTCTGTCTAATTAGATCCAGTATTACTGATATGTTGAGAACTTTATATGTGTCATCAATGTCTGCATATTGGCAGCTTGGTAGTGCTCTCGTAGAGGTTCCTGAGGTTCTGATCATATCAACTCCGGGTTTGACTTGCTCTGTGACTTAATTGTCTAGGCTTATTATCGGTACTAGTTTCCTTTATATTGTTGCCTATAATTTATATTATGTTAAGTAAAGCTTTGAAAACCCTACTCTATTCTACTTCTTCTACTTTTTGCCAGAATAGCTGTGCAGTATTACCCCAACTAAATCTTGCTGCGTGCTCTATAAATTTCTTTGAATCATACGCTGTCGCTAAAGCTTCCTTCATGCACTGTGCTAATGCCTGTGCATCCCCGGTAGGGAAAAATAAGGCACTCCCCTCTCCTATTTCTCGTAGGCTTGAATTGTCGGCTGTAATGACGGCTGTACCGCATGCTAAAGCTTCTATAATTGGCAACCCAAAGCCTTCATATTCCGATGGATAAATGAGCGCTTGACTATGCGTATACAGTATGGGTAAATGATCAGCTGGTACATAGCCGCTTAAAGCAATACGATCTCTGAATGGATGACTGGCTAAAGCTTCATCAAACTCCTCTGTTTTCCATCCCTTTTGACCTACAATCAGTAGATTGATCCAGTTATTGTTGTTTAAACAAAATGTTTTATAAGACTCCAGTAAGGTGTTCAGTTGCTTACGCGGCTCAATTGTTCCGACGCTAATAAAATAGGGTTTATTTAGGCTGTACTGACGTAGAACAGCATCGTTCCTGGTTGGTCGGAAGGCCTCTCCCCTGCCCAGGTAGATTGCGGTGCTCTTAGATGTAGTCGCAGGAAAAAATTGTGCTAGGTCTTTCGCTGTATGCTTGCTGTTGGTGAATACCCAATCTGTACGTCGAAGAATACGAGGCAGAAAAATCTTTTGTAGCAGCTGGCTATGCCATCGGTGATACTGAGGAAAAAGCAGCGGTGTGAGATCGTGTATCATTGTCAGCCGCTTAATGCGTTTGGGTAAGTTAAATGGGCCAAAATGGGCTGGTTCGAAAACAGCATTTACGCCTGCTTTACGAAGAAGGTACGGCACTAAAAAAAACAAGCGAAGCGAGGCAAACCCGATCGGTAACCGAATATTTGGAACAACAATTTGTTTTACCGGGAGCTGTGGGTCGTATCGTTCTCTAATCAGTACTAATTGCTCCCCCTTGCCTTGGCGAATTAGTGCGGCAATAAGCTCTTTAGTGAACACATGCACACCAGCACGTTGATTGTCCAAAGGATCGGCAATGATGCCAAGCTTAAGTTTTCTTGGTGATGATGTCTTCATAATAGAGAAGCGTTTGATACGCTGATTTTAGCAATGAAAAGGTGTTTGATTGCTGCCATGCTAATTCCGCCAACTGTTCTCGATCGGCAGGATCTGATGCTAATTTTTGCATGGCATTGGCTATCTCCGAAACGTCCTCTGCATCAACACCGATTCCGCCCTCTCCAACCACTTCTGGCATAGAGCTATTATTGCCATAAATTACTGGCCGGCCACATTGCATAGATTCTAAAAGGGGTAACCCGAAACCTTCATAGAGTGATACGTAACACAGGGCTAGCGCATTGGCGTAAAAGGCAGTAAGATGCTCTTCGTCAATAAACCCTGTGAAAAACACTCCTTTTTCTCGCAAATCAGCTTCATCTACGAATACGTCATCGGATAACCATCCTTTCTTACCACAAACAAAAAGGAATACAGAGGAATCTTTATAACGCTCTCTAAACTCCAGGAATGCGGAAATTACTCTGCGAATATTCTTCCGTGGTTCAATTGTAGATAGACTCAAAAAGTAGTTACCCTCAACAGGCAAAGCGTACGCTGCGCGGATAGATGCCAAATCACTAGTGCTATGTTGACGATTGAATCGTCCACTTACGCCCTCATAAATGCATCGATTTTTACCCAATGCTCGGGGATAGAGGTCCTTTAGATCATTTGCTGTAGCCTTAGAGATACTGAGAAAACGTGTGGTTTCGTCCTTCAGTGCAAGTTGCATACCGCTCTCTGCCAAACGGATGTTTTCGCTGGTATGGAACTGCGGGAAAATCCGATGAGTACAATCATGAATAGTAACCAGTTTTGCTACGTTTACGGTAGGCACAAACGGTAAGTGCTGCGGAAGAGGAAAATGTATGAGGTCGTATTGTTCAAGCTGGTGTTTGAGGCCCTGATCATTGCTACGTTTATTTTTAATTACAACCACTCGTAGCCATGATAGTATTCTGCGGAATGGCCCCATTCGATACAGGAAGCTTAATATCGAATATAAACCTGTAGGCAAAAACCTTCTGATTTTCGCCTTAAATGTTAGCATACCCTCCTCGTAGGATTCTTTTTTTTCCTCTACTACAAACTCAAATTGAATCTGACCATCGCTGAGTTGGAGCGGCTGAATAGGCTGCCCTAAATGAAATAGATCAATTTTCCATGAAGGCAAAATATTTGATAAATCACTTAAATGGTGAAGTAAGTCGACTAGGTAGCGTTTGATTCCGTCGTTATCCTGTGTGAAGAGTTTACTAACCTCAACGAGTACGCTATATTTCCCCTTCTGACGAACTGCTGGCATTTTGCCGTCCACGTAATTCAGCGCTCGCATTTGTTTGCCGTGAAGTTGCCAGAAAAGCCGATGCAGCTCTTCCGGCATCTCCTCCTTCCAGCTGCCTCGTTTCCCTTTCCGAAAGTTTTTCTTCAGGATACCAGGGTCAAATTTATTGCCAGCTCCTGCACCATACTTGGGTTGCCCAAATTTGAGGTCTTGAAAAGTGGGTAGCTTTTCTTTCTTTGGTGGTGGGAGGTCAATAAAACTCCTTAACCGTTCTGTTTCTCGAATAGGATCAGTGATTAGATCTTCATAACGAATAACAAGGTCTGCTTTCTCGGTCCAAGCAGCCACATTCTCTGACCAACCCCCAAAATAACTCCCTTCGGCGGCTATTGTAGCTTGCAAAAGATTGTTGTAGAAATCTGTACCCGGCTCTATAATATCTTTGCGATGATGAGCTATCGATACTAAGGCATCTCTACCATCTCTTACGATATAAACAACTTTCCTTCCCTTTAACTCAGCTGGTAGTTGATCAGGTAGTAAGTGAGTTTTAACCACTGGGAAAGTAGCCCAATTTTCGTCTAGGTCCCGTCCCTCTTCTGTGTGAAAGGTACTCGACTCTAAGCCATACAACTCGTAGAGTAGATTGCGAAAAAAAGTATTCCCGGACCGAGGAAAGGACACCAGTACGATCATGGCGCCAAGATAAAACTAAAGCCTTAATTTAGCAGGATGATGCAGCTTTTACGATCAGATCCTCGCTTTAAGCACCAATTGCAGCTCGTCTCTATCCATATACCGAAGACAGCGGGAACTTCCTTCAGAAACACCCTGCGTGAAGTATATGGAGAAGATCATGTTGTGCGGTTGGATATTACACTAGAAGAGGAGAAGATCCGATTAAACGAAAAGGACTGGAATGGTCCTCGCCTCTCAAAAGATATTCAGGTTGCACATGGCCACTTCTCCCCTTCTCTTTTTCAAAAGTATTTTCGGGAAAACGAGGCTAACTATATTACGTGGCTTCGTCATCCTGTGGAGCGGGTTATATCCAATTATTATTATTTGGTGAAGCGGCTGAAGGAAGAACTAGAGGAAGAAAGAAAAGGCCTCAATATATTAAGCAAGTTGCAGCGAAGTCTGGAGGAATATGCAAGTGCACCTTTGAACCAGAATCGCATTAGTAAGTTTCTGTCCGGGCGAGCCTTAGAGGATTTTGCTTTCGTTGGCATTCAAGAGCATTATCAAGCGGATTTGCAACGTTTAGCACAACTTTTGGAATGGCCCACAGCTCCTCACTTCAGGCATAACGTAACGGGTAAACGCTACGAGGTTTCGACAGATTTACGCAAACAAATAGCATCCTATAACGAAGCAGACATGATCCTGTACGAGAAAGGCTTGGAGCTCCGAGAAAAATACCAGGCTTAAAGATGCTCGATCTAATCTCAATACATATTCCCAAGACAGCGGGCACTTCCTTTTATGCTATTCTCAAGCAGGTCTATGGCGAGGAGTTGTCAGCTCCCTTTCGAAGAAGGGATATTCTCAATAGGAGGAATAATGAATATTTTGATGCGAACACCCTCCCACCCCACATCCGTATTTTGCACGGTCATTTCTATTATTCAGAGATTGCCAATCTCCACAGGACTGATCGGTCTAAGTTGGTTTGTTGGTTACGCGAGCCGGTTGAACGCTTGATTTCCAATTACCTATTCTTCAAAGCGGGTCTAGAAAACCCAGAGCGAAACCCAGAGCAATACGAACTTAACAAGCATCGCCTGAATGAATCACTATTGGAGTATGCAGAACGATTAGAAAACCGAAATCGTATTAGTGAATTTTTGCACGGAAGTAATCTTGAGGACTTCTTTTTTTGTGGTAGAATGAGTCATTATGAAGAAGATATCAGGCATCTAGGGCGTCAACTTGGTTGGCCCCCTAACCTACCCATCCCCACCTTAAATCGGGGCGCGAAACAATCTCATTCAACAACAACTTTATCGACAAAAGTGCTATACCAATTGGAGGAATGGAATTCTGAAGACTTGGCGCTTTATCGTAGGTTTTTGGCGAATATTGACAGGAGTACTGTAGTTTAACTACATTTGTTCTAAAGGAAAAACACAGCATTTTGTCACACTATCCAGATTTTTCCGAGGTTCAAACCTTCATTTTATTTGTAGGCTATCCACGCAGTGGGCACAGTTTGCTTGGTGCTCTTTTGGATGCCCATCCCCATGCAATAGTCTCACATGAGCTTGATGCGATTGACAAACTTAAGGAAGGATACCCTCAAGAGCAATTGTACCAGGCTATTGTAGATCAAGCAAAAGCGTTTAAAGCTGGAGGGAGCAAGTGGATGGGATACTCCTATCAAATACCTGGGACAGAACAAGCCTGGAGTGATCAGTTAACACATATCGGTGATAAGCGAGGGGGAACTACTTCACGTCATTTGGAAAATGATTGGAGCATGCTGGAGAAAATCCAGTCATGGGGGGTAAGCTTGAAGATAATACACCTCACACGTAATCCTTTTGATTGTATATCGACGGCCATTAAAAAGCGAGAGGCTGAGCAACAGCGAAGCTTTTCATCGGTAGATGTAAGAAGAAAGGCTGATCATTTCTTTCGCAAGGCCAAATCAGTTGATGTCCTTATTCAGTCAGGTCAATATGAAGTTTATACCATGACCCATGAAAAAATGATTCGTGATTTTCATGTTGAAATGACGCATCTACTTCAATTTCTAGGACTACCTCCCCTACCCGACTATTTAGCGTCCTGCGAGCAAGCGATTTTTTCAGGCCCGAACAAATCACGTACCGCCAGCTCACATTGGTCAGAGGAGAATCGTGCGTATGTTCAAGAGCAGATGTCAGCGTTTCCATTCTTCTCACATTACTCTTTTGATGAATGAGTCGAGACAAAAGAAGAGTGTTGTTTCATCGTTCCTGGACCAAGTTTAACGGAGGCACGAGCGGTGGACAGCTTAAGGTTAGAGATGCCTTTGAGCATATTAAACATTCCGCTTCTTTTTTTCCAGAAGTGTACTTTGGGCCAGAGACCATCTGGTTTGATAATCCAGGCAACTTTTGGCTTCCTTATCGAGATCAAGGATTAGCAGAATGGAAGATTAATGAAACGGATATCATCTTCTTCGCGGGCAAAGATTGGAAGATTTTCACACCTGAGTTTGCTCATAATCTTCCAGTCCCTGTCATAAATATTGCACAACCGCGGCACACTCGTCCCGACGATATTCGACACTCTTATTTACACTACCCCGCTATACGAATTGCTAAGAGTAGTCTTGGGAAACAAATCCTAGACGACTTCGGGGTAAATGGCCCCGTGTACCTTATTCCAGATGCTATTGATTTTGACTTACTTCCAACTCCCCTCTCCCACCCTAGCAATGACATACTGATTGTCGGTCTTAAGAATGAAGGAATGGCGAGACAGTTATATGATCGCCTACAAAGTCGTAATCGCTGGAGATGGAATAAATGGAAAATAAAAGTACAAGTACCACCAAAACTTCCGACGCGTGAGGACTTTCTCAATCTTGTGAATGACAGTAAGATCGTCCTATTTCTGCCGCTAGATGCAGAGCGTGGCGCTGAAGGTTTCTATCTACCTGCATTGGAAGCCATGGTAATGCAGAAAATGGTCATTTGTCCGTATGCGGTAGGTAATATAGACTTTTGCCTACCTGGTAAGACCTGTCTGCAACCAGAATACAATGTAGAAGCTCTATATCAAGCAGCACTTACTGCCCTAAAGATGAGTGAGGGACGACGCCAGCAGTTTATTAAGGCAGGAACTGAAATTGCTCAAAATCATAGCCTCCCTCAAGAACGATCCGCTATCTTGAGTTTATTGGCGCAAACAGATGATATCTGGGCAGATAACACTCTTTTCTCAAGGCCCTAATGGACCTGTGTCCTATCAAAAGTTTTCAATTTCTTTAATGCTGTAGTGCAAACTAAATACCTCGCTATTCATGAGTAAACGCTCTTTGATGTTGTCAACTAGTTTTTGATCATACAGCGGATTCCTATTCTTATTACTCAATGGAGTCTCTAATTCTTGAGCTTTTTCCGTGATGCTCTGTAAAGCACCACCACCACTGCTTACCAGATTTTCGTAGTAGATGATCTGATTGGCTTCGAGGCAAGTAAATCGATCATACATAGTAACCAACAATTGAACCTGCCGTTCGAGGAGATCTGGGATTGATTGGAGGTTGTCATAAAGCTCGGGATCTAGGTTTTCAAGGACTCTTAGATTGCCTTCAGCCACGGGTGCCTGAATGGTGTTCCAGGACAAGATGGTGGCAACAGGATGCCTCAAAATGGCATAAACATCAAAAAAAGTGGTTAGGCCTGGTAGTAGGTAGGTAAAGTGCCCATTCTGCTTAATGATCAGTTGAAAATCAGGACTAAATGGTTTATCAAACTTTAGAATTCCTTTTTGAACTACACTTTTTCGTCGAGCGTTTTGATCATCTGCAAATGGATTTTCCGGAACCCCTTCTCCCTTTACTTTGGATAATGCGGTACCTGTTTCCAAAATACTCGAGCGCATCTGGCTAAAGAATTGCTGTACTTGTGAAATGGCAGCAATGGGATTGGGAAACATCTTCAGGTTCATAGGTTCATGCAAAGCAGCCGTATCCGGTAGTTGATTTAGCAAGCTACAAGCCAGTGTTGTGCCAGATCGTGGTGGTCCTGTTAGAATGATGTTATTCCCCATAATCAGCTTTCATCTTGTTGGCTAAATCAATCACATCCTGCCTTTCATAAAAATCCCAGTAAGCTCCTTCGCTTGCTAATAATCGCTCTACCACAGCAGACAGATTGCTATGCTGGTACAGCACGTTATTGTTTTTGTTTTCTAGCTTGATGTTTTCTGTGGTAGCGATAGGAACTCCCCTAGCGACTCGCTTTATAACTGCATCTGGATTAGCAATTAGTTCTTCATATCTAATGATCCGCTCCGAATTAAATTCTTGAAACTGTTCGAAATACCAGGATAGGATAAATAGTTGTCGGGTTAATAGATCGTCTGGCAACTGGTTCAGTTGGCCATGGAAAGTCGGATTTAATCGCGCGGATTTCGCAACACGTCCACGCGATACAGCGACATTTACAGAGTGCCATGAGGCCAGTACGGCTAATGGATTTCGCACTTGCGCAAAGATTTCGTGTGAACGCCTAAGTTGAGGAAGGAGTAGGGTGAATTCAGCGCAGTGTTTCATTATTAACGTGAAATCTGCGGACTTAGGAGGCGTAAAAAGTATAGTTTGCCTAGTGATAACTCGTTGTCTGGTAGCTACCTTTTCCTCCGCAAAAGCGTTGTCAACCATCCTCCCGTCCTTCCCTCGTGCAAGAGCTCTTCCATGAAAAAACAAGTCTCGCCGAAATATCTCAAAATGTTGATTGATAGACTGTTCCGAGTGGATTGGATCTGTGAAGAACTTGTGATCTAGCGGCTCATTTAAAGCAATGACTTCAGGAAGCTCAGTAAGTAGTCGACATAAAAGTGTTGTGCCAGATCTGGGAATGCCTGTGAGTAAAATATTGTGGCCAGACAAATGCTCTTTCCAGTACCGGTATCGCTTCATTAAATTCCAGACTAGCTTCATATTAGCATTCGGCCTTTTGTTCTTTATATTTACCTGCCCAAATTGACATGAGTTGTAAAGTAAGTAAAACCGAGAACAGGTGGTAATAAATCATCAACATCAATTTTGCTATTTTGCGATACCTCGGACTGGCTCGAAGGCTACCACGAAGCTATTAGTTAGTGAATACGGGAGCAAAGAGATCCTAGGACTCCATGCATCCTGGGATGATTTCCAAAACATAGCTTCGGAAGAGGAGAAGAAGTACCTCTCTTTTTGTGCGGTTCGTAACCCCCTTGATTCGATCGTTAGTAGATACTTCAAAATTAAAACCGACCATACTGGACGTTTTTCTAGAGGAACGTTCTTAAAAACGGGAAAGCCTGTACCTGATGCAGCTTTGGAACGATATCGATATATTACAGAAAACAACTTGAGTTTCGCTGAGTATTTCCGGCGTTATCACAATGAGGTAATTCGAATGGCACGCCATGAGGAAACTATTCAAAACGTCAGTTATATCATGAGATATGAGCATCTCCAGCAGGATTTAAATAAAGTTCTGCAGATACTAGGCCTTAAACCTAAACCGCTTCCTCTTCATAATGTTACTGCTATTCGAGATTCGAATTTTTTGCAATATTATACTCCCGATATTATTCCTCAAGTGAAGAAGGTAGCGACTCCATTAATGCATAAGCTAGGCTATGCATTTCCTGAATCGTGGGCTAATTTTAGCGCCCTGTAAGGGTAATTCAAGTGATTGAGAAACTCCATTCCTTCCCCTTACAGAGGCACATGTGGCCAACAAATTAGTATTTAGATGCATTTCGACCCTTCGCAGGAGCAATTAAATAATAGCAGCTTAAGCTTTAGCGAAGCCTTGCAAATCCTGCTAGGTCTATTGGGTTTACTGGGAGGGATTTATGCTTTTGAATTGGAACCAAGCTTAAACCTCCTAAATCTTATGGGGGTGGTAATTATTGGCTTTATCGTTTCTATTCTGTTGCCCTTGTCTTTTCGGCTTCCGGCTCTTCTTGCAGCAACCTTTGCAAGCTTTTTGGTTTTCTTCCCATTAAAAGTATCCATTCTAATATTAGGACTTGGGCTTGGATTATTTGGAATCCTAAATAGTGCTTTATCGGTCAGGTGGCGAATACGAATCATCATTGTTTTAGGAGTGATTTTGGCGGCTTGGCGTTTAGATTGGCTTCCCTTTCCTCAACCAAGTGTAGTTTTGTCAGTTGTAGGTGGTCTTTTTATGTTCCGCTCCATACTATTCCTTTATGAGGAGCAATTTGCAACGACTTCACAAAGTATTTGGTTACGGCTTTGCTACTTCTTTATGTTGCCAAATCTTGTCCTTCTTATCTTTCCTGTAGTAGACTACAAGACCTTCTGTCAAGGCTATTATGCTAAGGGTGCCTTCCAGACATACCGGAAAGCCATTCTCTGGATGGCAAACGGATTACTACACTTCCTACTCTATAGGTTGATATATTACTACTTCATTCCAAGTCCTGCGGAGGTGGTGGGAGTTTTGGGTTGGCTCCAATACGTCATTTTTACTTATCTACTAATTGTCCGTCTAGCAGGGATTTTTCATTTTGCAGCGGGTGTCCTCTGTTTGTTCGGTTTTGATCTTCCTCCGACTTTCTATCATTATTTCTTTGCTGATAGCTTTGGAGAACTTTGGCGACGAATAAACCGCTATTGGCGAGACTTCGTGATGAAGGTCTTCTACTATCCTCTCTATTTTAAGATCAAGCATTTAGGCCCCATCAAAGCAATCGGACTATCCGTCTTACTGACCTTTGCTATTAATTGGTTTTTACATGCTTATCAATGGCTATGGTTAAAGGGCACTCTGCTATTTACTCTACAAGATATTAGCTTCTGGGCGGCATTTGGAGTTGCCGTAGCTGGCAACTCTGTCTATAAAACTTCACAACGAAGAAGACAGCGTCAACAACCAAATAACAAAGGAATTTGGTCCGAATATTGGTATGTTCTTCGCGTCATGGGGGTATTTAGTTTTATGGCAGTTCTTTGGTCTTGGTGGACTGCACCTTCTATTGACCAATGGTGGGAGTTTTTACAGATTTGGGGAAGTATTAGTAAAGGTGAATTACTCTTACTGCTTGGCTGTATGGTTGCAGTATTCGGCCTTGGTGTCTTATTGTATCGCTGGGATAAATATACACGAGGAAAGGAAGATCACTGGCGTAATGATGAGCAGCGACATTACAATTTTAGTGTTGTAGTCATGTTTGTTCTCATTGTATTTGCGAGGGCTCCGGTCCGCAGCTATTTCGAAGACAAATTTGAGCTGGATTTACAACCAGTGGTAAGTCTACAATTGAACCAAATGGATCGGGATGTCCGGTTTCAAGGATATTATGAGTCAATGCTTGGTAACTCTCAGCTAGTATCGACTCCGCTGGAAGATCTGCAAAGTAGACAACCTGCGAATTGGAAGCAGCTTGTTCATACTGGAGCACTACATAAGGAGGAAGAATTACTAGAGCGGACGCTAAAGCCAAATATGGAGGTTGAGTTTAAGGGGAAGAAATTCATAACCAATAGATTTGGGATGCATGACTTCGAAATGGATAGTCTTCCGGCATCAGACACCTATAGAATGGCGTTGTTAGGGGGGTCAATCGAGATGGGTAGTGGAGTAGAACGAGAACATACGTACGAAAACCGCTTGACTCGACTTTTGAACGAAGACTCGCTGTTTTTTCGCAATTCACAGGTTGAGATCATGAATTTCGGAGTCTCATGGACGCACATGCCGCAACATCTTGCCCGGCTGGATCAAATTGTCGGCGATTTTAACCCAAGAATGGTAATTTATGCTGGGCATCCCGGGGAATTTAAACGGGTTGCTGGAAATTTATTCAGGCTGTACAGAGAAGGAGTCGACTTAGAGTATACTATCCTCAACGATCCCGTTAACGCTTTAAATCTGGGAAGGGACGTTGAAAGAAACCTATTCCTAAGAACTATTAGGCCTAAAATGCCGAATATCCTTGAAGATGGATACCAATTAATCCGTGACAAAATAGAAAGTATGGGAGCGGTCCCAGTTTTTATTTTTGTTCCAACATTCGACGATAAACAATCCCCCGAGGAAGACGACTTAATTGTAGAAATTGCAAGAGCAGTTGGTTTTTTTGTACTGGATCTAAGAGGATTTGATGAAGGCTTTTCCACTGTTGACTTAATGTTGGCAGAATGGGATGCGCATCCAAGCATATTAGGGCATCAACTATTGGCGGAAGAACTCTATCGCCAAATGATAAATGAAACCTCTTTAAGAGAACTCATTGAGAATCACGGTAGCAAGTAATCTCAACTAGATATTCTCAAAGCTTAACTAATTTGTGTGAGTACCATTCAAAGGCTTAATACATGTAATTGGATAGTCCTGCCTATTATCCTTTCCATCCTTACTTGTTCAAGGACAGAGGTTGAAAGATTGAGTGACGATCAATTGAATATCTTACTTGTAATAGCCGATGATCTAGGTAAAAACGTTCTAAGCGCTTACAACGCTGATGCTCCTAGGACAAAGTACTTAGATCATTGGGCAAAAGGTGGTATTCAAATGCATAATTTTTATGTGACAAGCCCAGTGTGCTCTCCTAGTCGCGCAAGTATTCTCACTGGTTGGACTGCGACGAAAACAAGAGTTCATAGAGTGCTAAGACCCTCTAATGCTGGTCTAGATCATGAATTGTCCTCAGCCACTCCAACCCTTGCTGAGTACTTGAAAAACCTTGGTTACAGGACAAGTTTGATAGGAAAATGGCACCTCGGTTACCGACCGGAAAATCACCCACTAGAGCGCGGATTTGATGAGTTTCGAGGTTTTTTGCCAGGACATATAGACTATATCAGCCACTTAAGCCCCGAAGGAAAGTTTGGTCTTCAATGGAATAAAGACAAATGGGACTTGCCGAAAGGAGCTCATTTGACGGAAATACTTACTTCGGAAGCAATTAACCAGATTGATGAATGGGCAAATGATAAACCGAATTTCATGGTTTTGTCTTATGCGAATGCTCATACCCCATACTTGTTGCAAAATGACTCTGCTGTTTTTCCTGGTAAGGCAAATCGAAGTGATAATAACATAGAAGATTATCAGGCATTAGTGGCGCTACTAGATCAACAAGTTGGTAGAATCCAGAAAGCACTTGAACAAAAGGGGGGAAATACAATCATTATTTTTCTGTCTGATAATGGCCCTCCAAGTCTTTCATTATATACAAGCGATAGAGCGAGAGCAAAGGGCTCTCTTTTTGAGCCTGGTGTAAACGTACCGGCCTTCATTTACTGGCCTGGTAGAGTTAATGCTACACAAGATTATCAATTACGTAGTGCATTAGACCTCTTCCCAACTGTGTTAAGCATTGCTAGCAAATCTGCTGAAAAAGACATTGATATTGGAGAACGAACTGGACAAAATATTCTCGAAACCCTTCACGGCTCCATGCGGGAGGTACTAGTCCAAACGCATCGGGGCATTGGGATGGTACGTGTCGATTCTTTGAAGGCTATATTTATTCCCAACGATACTTCAAAGATTACTCTTCGTCATCTTGAAGCTCGAGGTTTGTATTTGCAGCGGTTCCCAGTAAAGGAAATTGATGGGTATATCCCCTTAGTTTTCGATTTACACAATGATCCAAATGAACTCGTTAATCTGGCTTCCGCAGATACTCTATTGACTCAAAGACTTTGGAGTGTTTTTCAATCGGGGACAAAGTAGTAATATTAACTGCGATGAATGAATCCATTTAGGTTTCTACTACATGTCATAGTGCTTTACTGAGTTTAGTTTTGCTGCCCTTTTCTCTGGTGGTAAATCACGAAGATAGTTGTTGATATAGACGGTCAATGCCTCTTTGACATCGGAAGAATTATGAATAATCTTCCCTTGGTCCATCACAATAACTTTTGTCGCAATCTTGAGTATCTTTCTTATGTTATTGGAAACGAAGAGGACACCACGTTGACCCTCTTGCACATAAGTTTTTAGATGTTCAAAGCACTTAGTTTTGAATACCGAATCACCAACAGCAAGAGCTTCATCAATAATAAAGATGTTAGGGTCAGTGGCAACCGCAATTGAATATGCAAGTCGAGCTGCCATACCAGAGGAATAATTGCCGAATGGCCGATCTAAGCGATCTCCTAATTCACAAAAATCTTCGATAAATGGCATTTTTTCCTCAATCTCAGATTTGCTCATCCCAAATAATGCTCCTTTAATAAATATATTTTCACGCCCTGTAAATAAGGGTTGCATTCCCGATTTTAGCGCAAAAATGCTAGTGATTTTATAATCTGGTCGGCTTAAGATTTTACCTTGTTCTACAGTGTAAATTCCGGCGATTAATCGCATCAGACTGGTTTTCCCAGAACCATTGGCTCCTACAATACCTAGTATATCGCCAGCTCTCAAGTCAAGATTAATATCTTTCAATGCCCAAAATTCTTCCGCTCTCAGTTGGTCATAGTCTATGCGTGGATCAGTCAGCATATCCTTGATTCCATAGAGCATATTGGAACGAATATCTATAGCAAATTTCTTACTAAGATCTCTGATAGAAAGCAATATTGGGTGTTCTTCTACTGGCCTCATACGTTAATCATCCTTTCGATGAGCTTTCGCTCAAACTTAGTGAAAATACCGAACCCAATTAGAAAGAGGAATAGACTCAGAACTATGCAAAAAGTATAGGCTATTGGTTCGTAAAACTCCCCACTAATGAGTAACTGTCTACTAAAACCCAACAAATAGGTAAGCGGATTATAATCCACTATTTGGGCAAGAATAGGCATGGTTACTTTCGGAGCATAAATTACAGGTGTAATAAACATGGTAAATTGTAGGAGTCGATCCATGATCCTTGCCAGATCGACAGCAACAACACGCAGGAGGGCGACAAAGACTCCTAAACTAAGACCTAATGCAAGGAGCGGAAGTAATGTCAAAGGGAATAAGATACTAATCCAAGAGAAAGAAACCCCGTAAAATAGGAGTACAATTATATTAATCAAAAATGGAATGATGAAGTTGATCAAATGAACAACTATGCGCTCTGCGACCAATACTTCGTGTGGGAACCGTACTGTCACCATCAGCCTAGCCCCTTCCATTAAGGCATTGCTACTAGCTTGGTAAGACCCTAAGAAAAAGGAAAAGATAGAAGTACTTAGCAATACATACGCCGGATAGGGAATTTCTGTGTCCCCCGGGTTCATGATTCCCGCACCATGAAGTACAACCCAGGCGATTACCGAAAAAATGGGTGCAATTATTAGCCATGACCAGCCGATAAATGACCGCTTGTAGGTTCGCTTGATATTAACCTTAACCAACTGAGCAACCAGGAATCGATGCTCTTTAAGTCTGCGAAATCGGAGAAGCATTTGCCGGAGTGTGCTCTGCTCAAATTCGTCATTCAGGGAGGATAGTTCTGTTTTGGTTTCTGAATCCATCTTATCGTGGTGTACTACGAACAAAAGTAGTTGAAACTTTGCAATGTGTTCCTATCTTTGATGGAGACAAAGTGAACGACCCGTGGAAAAGAATATGGAGCCTGTAGAACACTTCATTCGCAAGAATTTTCTTGCGGATCCCGATGGAGATTTGAGTAACTCTACTCCCCTCTTGAGTAGTGGAATAATCGACTCTATCTCTGCGCTTGAGTTGGTAGAATTCTTGGAACAGAACTACCAGATCGAGTTTAAGCCGCATGAAGTAGATAGAGAAAACTTGAACACAATAGACCTCATCGGCGAGTTCATCGAAAGAAAGCGAACTCAATAACCTTTCTCCAATGAATCAGCTCCGCCATTTTCTGGAGGATTGCTACCGCAACAACAGTGCCGGCATTGCTATTCAGAGTGGCACAGAGAATCTTAGTTACTTAGAATTAAATCAGCGTCGTCAAGCACTCGAAGGTTTGATCGGTGCAGTAGCTTTAGAAGCTCGGAGCCCCATTGGGCTTCTCCTGCCGAAATCTCCTAATGCCATTGCTGCGATTCTAGCATGTTTGAAGCTCGATTTACCATATGTTCCGATCGATTTTGACGCACCATTTTCAAGAAGTAAATACATCTTTGAAGATGCAAGCTGTAACTTTCTTATTACCACAAAAGAGCGTGCAGCCGAGATCTACCAGTTGCTTACAATTAACAAAGAACCACTTGAGCATCCGGACTTAGACTTTGCAATTGTTGATTTGCGACTGCAATCCAGACCCAGAGCGGAGAATAGAATAGGACCTGATGTATGTTATATCTTATATACCTCAGGATCGACGGGTAAACCGAAGGGAGTACTCATCACAGCTACGAATGCCATTTGTTTTGTTGAATGGGCAGGAGCCCATTTCAATATCGATGCAACACTGACGCTGGCTTCAATCGCTCCCTTTCACTTTGATCTGTCCATTTTTGACCTCTTTGTGAGTTTGAAGGCTGGTGCCACGATTGCACTGTTTACAGCTAAGGAGGTAAAGAACCCACTCCTACTTGCACACTATCTAGCGGAATGGAAGGTTAATGTGATCTATGCTACACCTAGCTTACTACAGCTCTTGCTGCGCTACGGCAAATTAGATCGATATGGTTTTTCGGTTCTTCGGCAAGTACTTTTCGCAGGAGAGGTGTTCCCCGTTTCGGCATTACGGTTGCTCAGTTTGCAATGGCCGCAAGTTTCTTTTTATAATCTGTATGGCCCGACAGAGACCAATGTAGTTACCTACTTCTCGGTGCCCCGACCAATACTCGAACAACGAGGCTACCCCTACCCCATCGGACAATTGTGTCCTTATGCCAAAGCACAACTGCGAACTGGTGATCAAACGTATCCATTAGAAGTAAATATGGAGGGGGAATTGCTAATTGCTGGCGATTCAGTTGCAGCTGGCTATCTTGGACTACCTGAGTTAGAGGGTAAGCGTTTCCTACAGTTGGATGGGGCGATTTGGTACGCTACGGGAGATCTAGTGAGAGTAGATAAGAATCGAGATATTGTGTATGTCGGTCGGATTGATCGGATGGTCAAGCGTCGAGGCTATAGAATTGAAATGGCAGAGATTGAAAACTGCATGTCTAATTATGAAGGAGTCACCGCTTTTGGAGCAGTTCCTGTCGAGCAAGATGGTCAATTGAAGATTATTGGTTGTTACGAATCGAACTTCGCTATACCGGAACTTGATCTAAAACAGTACTTCGTTGACTATTTACCATTGTACATGCAACCGGATCGATTCTTGCATCTGAAAGAAATTCCATTAACAAGTAGCCAAAAAGTTGACTTTCAAGCACTGAAAAATATTGCCATCAAACATGTATGAGTGGAGCACTAATGAACTTGACTGGCGAGCGAAAATCATTGATTTTGCTCAGGAGCAAATTAACCCTGGAGCTGTAGAGCGAGAGCAAAACGGCACTTTTGATCGTGATGTGTGGAAAGCTTGCGGCCGATTGGGACTGACGGGTTGGATAGTGCCAGAGCAGTATGGGGGGAAGGCTTCCACTGCGCTGTCTACTGTTCGAATGTTGGAAAGTTTGGGATATGCTAGCGACGATCTGGGACTTAATTTTGGTATAGCTGCACATTTACTTGCTGTGGTAGTACCGATTCTGAAATTTGGGACGGAAGACCAGCAGGGGCGCCTGCTTTCATTCCTTAGCGATGGAACAAGTATTGGAGGAAATGCAATAACAGAACGTTCAGCTGGGTCTGATGTATTTAACATGTCGACGAAGGCTGAGTTCGTACAGGGGGCTTATCAATTGAATGGAGTTAAGACTTATTGTTCCAATGGTAAGAACGCCAACTTGATATTGACCTATGCCCAGACCCATCCTAATAAGGGTTTTTTCGGCGGGATTTCCGCATTCATACTGGAAGGTGATCGTACCGTCTTTAAATGGTCTGACGAGAAAAGCAAATTAGGGTTGCGTTCTTGTTCGCTTGCTGAAGTTATCATGCAAGATACTTTGGTAGAGCCCCGTAATCGCCTTGGGGAAGAGGGGGCGGGAGGCCCAATTTTCAACTATTCTATGGACTGGGAACGTGCCTGCTTAGGAGGTATTCATTTGGGGGCAATGGACCGCTTGTTGGAATTGGCAGTTACTTTTTCAAATGAGCGATTTGCAGGGGGGTATAATTTGAGCTCTAGACAGGCCATCAGCCATCCCTTAGCGAATTTTAAGATTCGATTGGAAGGAGCTAGGTTACTCACTTACCAGGCCGCCGCCGCCATTGATCGTGGCGATAAGCGAAATAGATTTTGCTCCTTAGCAAAGGTTGCAGTTAGTGAATGCTATCGTGACCTTTGCATGCAGCTCATGCAGGTTTTTGCCGGCTCTGCTTATGAAACTCCGAATCGAATCGAAACCCATCTTCGAGCCGCAATAGCAGGTACGATATACTCTGGCACCTCCGAAATTCATCGTAACTTGGTGGCCAATGACATAGGCCTCAGGGCCAAAGTAGACAAATCGCATGAGTAAACTTTTTGACATCATTGTTATCGGCGGAGGTCCGGCAGGGTCTACAACCGCCACATTCCTTGCTCGAAAGGGATATCAGGTCTTATTACTTGAAAAAGAGAAATTCCCCCGTGAGCATGTTGGAGAATCACTTCTACCATTTTGTTATCACGTCTTAAAAGACTTGGGGGTATTGAGCGAAATGGAAAGCCGCTTCTCGAGAAAACCAGGCGTAACATTCGGCAATAGTACAGGGGAAAACAATTCTCATTGGTGCTTCCGTCAAGAGATAAAGGATGACAGTTACCTTTCCTTTCACGTTCGGCGAGCTGAATTTGATGATCTACTTTTAAAGAATAGCCGGAAAAACGGTGCCACTGTCCAAGAAGAAACGACAGTTCTCAAAGTTGATCTTTCCAGTCCTGAGAAAGCGATTGTGTATGCGGAGAGCCCGGATGGAAACGCTCTCCAATACGAAGCCCGGATGGTCATTGATGCGAGTGGTCAACAGACTTTTCTGGCCCGGCAACTTAAGACTAGACGCCCGTTTGAATCTCTTGCCCCAAGAGCAGCATATTCCACACACTGGGGAAATGCGGAATTGTCCCCAGAACTTAAGGCGGGGCACATCAAAATAATCTATTTGGGTGGAGCGGAGAAAGCCGGTTGGATATGGATGATACCATTAGCTGGCGGTCGATTGAGTGTGGGACTAGCGATTAACATGGAATATGCAAATCGTCAACGCCGGATACTGTCTCAGGAGCACGATAATTGGCAGGAGGCACTATATTTCCAAGAACTTGAGAGTTCACCAGCTGTGCAGGAGATTCTTGCCAATGCGTCGACCCTAGGAAGTGTGAATATTAATGGAGATTTCTCCTACTATTCCGAGGAAAAATGGGGTAGCAATTTTGCTATAGTTGGTGATGCCTCGGCCTTTCTTGATCCAGTATTCTCTAGCGGTATCTATCTGGCGATAAAGGGAGCTCAATTAGTGGTAGAAGGGATTGATCAGTGGTTAAGAGATAGTCATCAGGAGGGAATAGAAAAGGCTTATACAGATATTGCTGGAGCTTATAAATTGGTTGAGAAATTGATCAATACTTACTATGATCCCAGTTATATTCAATGGGATGCGTTGGGGGGTATTTCTACTTCATCGGATTTCCGTCAAACAGAGTCAGCTTTCTCGCTAGTACATTTAGTATTGGCTGGAGATTTCTTTACTAACTATGATCGATACCAGCAAGCGTTGGAAATGTTCCGTGACCCGAATCGATTGGAACAGTTCAAACACTTAGCTCACAGCAATACTGCTGCAGATTTAGAACCTATCTGTACAGATTTTTCATGATAATGCTCAATTATGTTATACAGATTCCTATTTGTTAGCCTCCTCCTAATTGGATGTAGTTCACCGGACAGCTCGGAAGCTACCACTGAAAATCAAGTTGACCAAACAGCTACACCATCTGAAACTATAACAACAACGAACGACAGTTCGAATACAACTGTAAATAGTAGTTCAGCTTTAGCTGCAGAGAAGCAGCAGATCATTGATGGCTTCTTATCTAATCTATCCAGAGCAATGACTTTGTCTCCTTTGCAGGAGTCGACTATCCGATCGATAATTGAGTCTAAGCCGCTTGAAGAAATTAATAAGGCTGGCCCAACCCGCGCCGAAATAAGGAGAGTTATGGAAGAGGAAATTCTTACCCCAACGCAAGTTGAGGAGTGGAAAACGTTTCGTGAGAAACGCAAACGACCAGCAGTGATAATCGAATAGGTACTTTCGTGGGGCAGCAGTATTCAAGACTAAATCTTCCTCTGCAAATCATGTAAACGATTATATAGTTCCAAATAAGCTACCACAGAGTTTTCGAGTTGGAACTTTCTAAGGGGAAGATTGTCCCATTTTCCCTGTCGAGATTTTACTAATGATTCTACTAGGGCAGAGACAGATAGCAACTCCATAGTTATGTACTTCCCTGTGACAACCTCAGCCAAGGCTTTCTTCCCTGAGCTGATGATAGGAATCCCCTGTGCCACCGCCTCCGCTGCCACAAAACAAAAACCCTCTGTGTAAGAAGGAATAACGATTGCGTGACTCTTTTGCATTACTGCTCTAAGCTCAAGATTGGAAAGTTCATGTAGAACCTCCAAGCTATCCTGAGGGCAATGCTTGGCCATTAGACCTTGCACTTGCTGCCATATAGCTTTAGGATATCTAGGTGCCACGAGTCGGAGTAAGCCTCCGCTACCCTCGTCGGTAGCTACAAAAGCTCCCCAGGCTGGCAGCAGCAGATCAAGTCCCTTGGAAACCCCGAGTCGACCAACAAATACGACTGAGAAGGTCTCATCTAGTGACTCCTGGTTGCTTGGGTACAAGGAATAGTCAATGCCATTGTAGATTCGCGTGATTCTCTCACGCTGTACACCTGCTTCAACTAGGCTTGATTTGGTTGCCTCTGATACAGCAATATAGTGGTCGAAAGTAAGGCGAACTACCAGTTGCTCAAAACAATAGTAAAGGAGCCTTTGCCAGGATTGTAAGAATGGCAAACTAAACCAGAGCTTTCCCCAGTACTCATGAAAAGTGATCACTGTTGGCCTTCGCCTAATGAACCCTGTAAGCCACGCTGGGATGGCAGCATTATAAGTAGTGGTATGAATAATATCTACATCCCTGGATGCTCTCCAGACATGAGGGAGGCTCACTAGTGTAAATAGAAATCGATTGAAGCACCTAATTCTATAGATCTCAACTCCGTCCAGTTTCTCTCGCTTCGCCAGGCCAGAATCATGAAGAGTGGTTATAACTTTTACACTATGCCCCTTCTCAACAAGCATTCGGGTTACTTGGCCGAATAACTTTTCCGCACCACCTAGATACGGCTCAAAATGCTCCAATACAAAGAGGAACCTCATTGCGTTGACTCTTCCTCGTCCTGGAAATTCAGTAAGGCGACACTTCTGGTCAGCTTGGTAAGATCCTCACGGTTCTTGACCTGGAGGCGATAGAGTCGATACTGAATAAAGAAAACTAAGCCCAGACCCAAAAATAATACCGCATTAGTGTTGCTTTTGAAGCCCAGGATTTCAGCAATGAAATTGGAAATTTCATCAGGGAAAATGGCTAATAGAGCAATGCCAATCCACAGAGCTCCACTAAGTATCGTTTCTCGGAGATCTGTTCGCCCTCGATAGTATCGCAGTACATTATTGGTTAAGATCAATAGTACTAGAATGGGAGCAATCCACTGAAATAATCTTACTTCCATCACTTTCCAATTTTATCGAAATAATAGCTTCCATAGGAAGTTGAAAGCCGTTTTGATACCTACCTGAAAATCTTGTCCTTTCCTTAAAGAATAAGGCGTATATCTGACGGATATTGGGCATTCTACAATTTGCAGATTCTCTTGTTCTGCATGGATGATCATTTCACTGCAGTAACTAAAGTCATCCTGATATAAATCAATCCCTGTGATAGCCCTTTCTCCAAGCAGCCGAAATCCAGACTGTGTGTCAGAATATCTGCCTTGGCAAAAGGTGTTTGTTAAGATATTCGCAATTTGATTGTAAAATCTCCTTATGACAGGTATTTGGTGATTTTCTGACAAGAATCTACTTCCAATGACCAGATCCGCTTCTGTTTTTTGTAATCGTTCAAACATAGGAATCAGATCTTCTGCTAAGTGCTGACCATCAGCGTCCATAAATGCTACGTAGGGATGTTTTTTTAGACGGGCAAAGGCAATTCCAGTCATGCAAGCCGCCCCTGCTCCTCTGTTTATCGGATGGCGCAATACTGGGACGCCCGCCTTTCTTACTTTTTGATAGGTTTCGTCCGTACTACCATCGTCGACAACGACTATTGGACAATCTAGTACTCGCTTGATATCAGCTATCACTTCAGCAATTACCTCTGCTTCATTGTAAGCAGGAAGGATAACCAGAACTGGAAGAGATGCTGGGGTCATGACCTTATTTTATACGGAATAAAGCCACACGACCATTGTATACTGTATTACCTATCAGGCCCGGTTGTGCCTGAGCCATCTGACCATTTGGTAGTCGAGTTGGGGCCTGCGCATTTGGTGCAGCAACAAAGTTATCTGTCAAAATCAACTCTGCTTTTCCTGTGCTAACCATTAAATTCAGAAAACGCTCACATTTTCTGCGCAAAGTTTGCTCTGGTGTTTGATCTAAGGTATAAGTGTTTAAGTCATAGAGAACGTACTCAAAGTCATTGTCACTTAAAACATCCAGGAAACTATCAGGCTGCTCGGTAATACTCAGGATACGAGCAAAACGATCAAGCTGGTTGTCTTCAAACACCCGCTCATTGTTTCGTTCGATATGGTATTGCAGGTAGGTATTAATTCGATAAATTCTAGCCGAGGGGTCTCGATTTACGATACTTGAGATTTCACTGGAATAGCGATCAAATAGGGAAAGTGTTTCGAAATGATCCAGATCACCACTAGTAAGAAAACTGACCATTGGCCAATTGAATAACTGTGCTTTGGGCTGACCTAATTGTGACGAACTCAAAACTACCAGTGTATTGGCCAAAAGCTGTAGGACTAAAGCTGTGCCAAAAATGTATTTGATCAACCGAGAATAACCTTCACCGAAAAACAATTCCGGTTTTTGTAAGTAATAGATAAGTATGGCTGGTATGAGAATCCACGTTAACATAGCATACCAGCTGATACTATTGCCCAAAAGGGCCCAAAGCAGGACATAAGCGAATAAGAATAATCCTATACCATATAGCGCTTTTGGCCATTCTTGATAACGCCACTTCAGGAGCTTTACCAGCCCTACAAACAAGGCAAGAAGTAGCGATAGGAACAAGGTAGTGGGCCACGCTGCTATTGCTGTGAAAACTGAAGAGAAGACTTCACCAATATGGATTAGTGGTGATTGTAGGCTTTGCCAGAAATAATAAAACTCTGAGTTGAGCCAATCCGGATAGAAGCCATAGAGTGATCTTTGGTATTCTGTGGCAGCTTCAAAGTAGCCTTCTTGTGGACCTGTTTCCGTTAAAGACCACACCCAGGCGGTTAACAAAAAAGTCATTGTCAAACCAGCACCTAAAGTTCTAACCCAACCTAATCGTAAACCAAACCCCAAGAATAGCAGTGGGATTAGAGCAAGCCAGAAAAAGCCGATCTCTTGATGTCGAAGTCCTGCTACATTTGTATTAGCGGTTAGGTCGAAAGGAATGGTTAGGTATCTCCATATCCCCTCCTCATACCCTAGGTAACGCTGAAGTTCTTCTCGCTGAACACTTCCTAGAAGTTCTTGTAGCTCATCGTTGTCTTCTTCTTCCGCACTCGGCTCTACTGGAGGGCTTTGCTGCTCATTTTGGGTAAGCTGAACCCAAGAGCGTTCAGCTCCGTCAAATCCTGGCGGGCGATTAAATCGTGAAGAAAGGAGCTCTGGTTGTACCGTAATGGCTATCCGATCAGGTTTGCCGTAGAGTAAACTGGATATGGTCAGGCCTTTATCGCTCTCCATCAGGTGTTTAGTAGCCCATGGTGCAAATACGAAAGCAAAGCTTGCTCCAACTACCACAAGACTTAGTATCCATGGTACGAAACGGGAGCGATGTTGCCAGAAATGATAGACGGCTGCTATTAGCCCAATACCACCAATAAGACCACCAAACATTATTGCTTCATCGCCAGAGATTGGTAAGTTGCCCCAGTGGTAAAATCCGCTTAAGAAAATGAATCCTAAAAAGATCAGATTCCAAGCAATAAACAATAGCTTTCCGTAATGATGAGAAAGGTATCCTATTGCACCTGCAAAGAGAAAAATCGTAGTATACTTTATCGAAAAGGCAAATCCTAGCAGGAGTCCAAATAGTATGGCAGGATACCAGTATTCACTCTTCAATAGATCTTTCCATTGTGGCGCTTTTTCTGGTTTTTTCCAATCAAATAAGATGACCAAAGTGGCTATGCTTATGAATAATAGACCAAGATCAATCTTCTCATCAACCATCGTTTGGAAACTCATCATCGGAAGTGTGAGTATGAGCACTACAGCCAGTAGAGCGTAGCTTGACTTAAGCCATCTGCGAATAAATGAATAGGCAAGTGCCAAAGCGGGCAAATACATAGCATGTGACAGTAAGATGTTAACCGTCGGGCTACCAAACAACAACTTACCCCAACTCATGACAACCGACCAGCCAAAGGCCTGATAAGCTCCGGGTAAACTGTTGGTTTGTCCCACTAGCTGAGCAAGATTTGCGTATAACAGACTACCATCGTAGCCAGTTGCGAAGGCCTTAATCCCTCCTACCCAGTAGACGCCGACGAAAAACAAGCCAATCCCCGCCACAGGAAGTTGCCACCAATGATACTGGCGCCATTTATGTTTTTCCCAGATCCAGGACTTAATTAATTCAAGAGCGGATTGCCTTTCCAACACTATCGCCGCAAGGAGGATAATAGCCAATATTGGCCCGTACAAAAGACCAAACAGTCCTAATAAAGTACTAATGAACCCCAAGACCATAAGGCCAAGAGCAATAGCTATCAGTGGGCTTGTCGGGGCTTCCTTCCAAGGACGTATAATAATTCGTCCGATAGCCATAAGCCCTACACCTAAGCCTAGGAGTAACAGCAGATACCAAATGCTATTGGCAAAGTAAAAAAAGAAGGCAGGCCCTGGTGTAACGTCAGGCAGATCGATGCCTATCCAGAAGCGAAGAATAATGAAGAAGCCAATCACCAAGCTAATGGCAATCAAATGCCAACCGCGCAAGTACAAATCCCATCCCTTTCGTTTCTTTTTCAGCCGTTGATGACTGAAAAAGCCGAGACCTGCAAGGAGCACAGAGAGTCCTACTATCTCACCTGCATATGGATGCTGCGCATACAAATCCAATTGATGTGGATGGAATCCAATGTAAAGTAAAATCACCCAGATCAGCCATAATGTAAGGGTAGATCCGACCACGATTGTGGACAGGCGTGAGGCCATGAGAAAAGTTGGTTTGTCTGTGTCTCAAGGTACTAAAATTGCAATTAATGGGTCATTTATGCCTACCTTTTCTACTATCTTAGCTTTTCACACGTTCTATATGAAACCCCAAAGTTCATGTCGCTTCGATCTGTCGGAATCATAACATTTTTCACACTGTTTTTATCTCTGAGTCTTACTGCGCAAGAAAGTTCGGACTCCAGTCGAAGTAATTATGCTTTGTTATGGGAAATAACGGGCCCAAATCTCAGTGAACCATCATATGTTTTTGGTTCTATGCACGTTCGATACAGCTCCGTTTTCGAGTTTCCAGACAGTCTACTCATTTGTCTGGCGGAAAGTGATGCCTTTGCTAATGAGATCCATTTGGATTCGGCAATGCAACGCACCTTCGAAGTGTATTTAGATCAACAAGAGCTGCAAGTCGATAGTAGCTATATCCGTCTACTTCAAGAACGTGTACTTCGGCCGGATACAACTGATAATGAAGAAGATTCGTCAGACTTTTCGGATTTCAAATCATTTCTCCAGCGGAGTAAGGAAGGCCGTGATTTGCGGAGTGGTGACAATATGCCCACCATGTTGGATGCTTACCTAATGGAAGCGGCCCGCCGACTTGGGAAAGAACTGTATGGGTTAGAGAAGATAGATGAGCATTTATATGAGCCCGAAGATGAGGAAACACCTGCTTCCACAAAATTTAAGTTCTCCCTCTTTGCGAACGATGGGGATGAGCTATTGCGATTGTATTACAATGGCGATTTAGCCCCTATTGATGCGTTTATCCGCGCTGAACCTGAGAGCTTTAATCAATTTGCACTAGTTGCCCGAAACTACGTCATGGTTGATGCGATGGAGCGTATCATGTCTAAAAAGCGACTTTTTAGTGTGGTCGGAACAGCGCACTTACCTGGCGAAGAAGGAGTACTACAATTGCTTCGAAATCGTGGATATACCCTGCGTCGCGTGATGCCTACTTTTACCGGCTTGAGAGACAGCGTCTTGCTTCCTGAACTAGAACGTCCGTGGCCTACAGAAGATGCTCAGCGTGGATTATATGAACTTGCAATGCCGCTAGGAGTGCAACACATCCATCATGATGGAGTAAATAGTTCTCATTTGAGTTTTGACATTGGTCGTGGGCTTTCCTACCTACTCCTGACCAGTAGCATGCTGCCCTATGATTACAACAATTTTGATCTGCTGTTCTTCGAGGAAGATGGATATGAGGTAATCAAGAAAACGCCTTACGAGCATAATGGCCTCTCTGGATATCGCTACGAGCTGGAGATTCCAGGTAACGAGGTACAGTACTATCGGGCTTACACTTTTTTCTATGATCAACAACTGTACTACCTCCAAATAGGTGCATACGAAAGGGATCACTTGGAGGATAACGAAGATGCCGAGACCTTCCTTGACCGTTTTACTGTCAATAGAAAAAATCGCAATAAGTGGGTGGAGGTTGTGGACTCGCTGGGAGGTTTTAAAGTGCGACTTCCTGATAATTACTTGTATTCTGCGAGTTCCCGAAATGAGGCGATACCTTACCAGAAGGCTATGGACTACCCTCAACACCAATACCGAGCAGGATTTGAAGAGGAGAAAGCCTCCGTTTGGCTGCAGTACTATGATGTAAGCCCTGGTACCTATCGGAAGCGCGTATGGGATCAGCTACAAGAGGGAGTTGAACTCTTAGAAGGGCAATATGGAATCGATATTTCAGTAACAAAGCGAGCAGAGAATCAATCCTATCCTAGCTGGGAACTGAGTGGAGAGTTCTTGGATGAAGGGCTCCTGTTTAAAGGCAAGGTGATGGCTAAAGGAAATCGACTCTATGTCCTTAGTGCCGTCGATGAAAGTCGTCAACAACTCACGAAAAAGTTTTTATCCTCTTTTCGTTTGATCGAAAAAGCACCGGCTACCACTCCGACTTTTCACCCGTTCTATGAAGACCAGGTCCAGTTATTGCTGCCGGGTACGCCTGCTACAGTTCTAGAGAGTAAGGAAGAGGACTTATCTACTCCCGCCCGATACCGGCAATCTATTCAGGGATTAGACCCTGAAACCGGAGCTAGCTACGAAGTGGAGGTTTTGCTTTTGCCTTCGTACCATTCTTTGATTGATGCTGAGGCACTACATCAGCAGGAACTTTCTCGTATGCTTTCGGATCAAGACAGTCTTTTGGGATTAACTCGAGTAGAAATGGGCGATGACTTTTCCGTACCGATCTACACCTACAACACCTCACATGATCAGCTTCAACAAAAATTGCAATTATACCGTTGGGGAGATTATTGGGTGAAGAAAAGACTGGTAGCACTCCCTGGGTACTTTGAAAGTAATACTGCGGTAGCCTTTTTCACCGGTGATGAATGGTCCGTTCCTGCTTCTTCCCCTCCCCTGGCGGGTGGCCTGAGTGAGACCTTGATGAATCAGCTACAATCAGCAGATAGTCTGCAATTGAGATGGGCACTAAAAAGTATTGATCCGCAGCTTACATTTAAACGTGCAGATATTCCTCAGTTGAGAGAAGTGATCCTGGATAACAATTGGGTAGCCAGAGGGCTAGAGAAGGAAGCTAGTGATTTAATCGTAAGATCTCTATTGACGTTAGGCAAAGAGGGTGAGCAACTATTAATTGAGTCTTTTCCTGAAATTAGAGAATTGCCGTTACAAGAGAGTTTTCTCACTACGTTGGCGCAAGAAGCCTCTACGGAAAGTAGGAATACCTTGTTCCGCATATTGGCTAAAGACCTTCCGTTGCCTGATGACTTGTCGGCCAAAGCGTTAATGGGCTTTCAAGATAAACCGGCCTTGGTTTTGCAATATTGGGCAGATTTTTCTCGGCTAATGGAAGATGATCATGAGCCCCTTTACACTTGGGAATTAGCACGCCAGGTGCTGTCACAGGATTCCTTAAGTAAAGCCCCTGTACTAGCCGCGAGGCACTTATTTTTAGAACGTGGTCAGGAACTGCTTGAGACTTGGGAAGGACAGGATGAGGACGTGCCAGTAGCAGTGTTTCAAGTATATAAATTACTCCCTGAAGCACCTAGCTTGATGCGGCAGGTGCAAGATATCCTGAACCGAACCGAAGTAGATAAAGTGAGTGTTGAAGCGGCGGCCTATCTTTTGGCAAAAGGGAAAGATCTACCGAAAAAGAAGGTGCGACAAATACTGAAACAACAAAGCCTCCGAGTCCCCTTCATTCGTGTGCTGAATGAATTCGATCGTCTTGATCTTGTTGATACGCGCTACTTTGATGAGGAGGCCATCGCCAGGACGATGTTACTCGAACTATTAGATGCTGAAGGAGTCGTAAGTAATGTAGAGAACTTGGATGTAATAGAGGCATTGTTTCGAGGCGAACCACAACGAGCCTTTGTCTATTCCTTTGATCTTGATGGTGACCGTAGTCGCCTGGCTGTTGTCGGATTTTTCTCGACTACCAAGTCCAAAGCATTTTTGGATGAGGGGCTAGTAAACTTTACCCTGTATACGATCACTCGACGGCGGCAAAGTAGAAAGGCCCAGCAATTGGTAGATGAGCTCAATGACTTCTAGTAGCTCCAAAAGTAAAGCGGCTGCGTGGAAAACCCACGCAGCCGCTTTATACAATATCTATTTACCGTTCTAGTTGAACAGGTTATCGTAATTCTCGCCGGAGTTGGTGCGTTTTTGCCCCTCGGCACTGCGCTCTGGCAATGAATCCAAATCGAGCGTTTGAGTTGGCTTACCTTCTCCCAATAACATCAAGGTGCTCTTCTGCTCCCATTCTTCCAGCATGCGTATGCCCTCTTCTTCGAAGACACCATTCTGAAGATCTACAGAGTCCATGAAGTTAGCCGACATTTCCATGAAGCGCTCCATCTCACCAACTTTGTTGGCAACATCGTCGGCTACTGCTTCCATCGCCATGTCGAACATAGCGCGCTTATCTGGATCTCCAGAAATAACACTCATCGCAGACTTCATTGCACTATGTGAGGCACGAATGGCTTTACGTTCTTGCTCCTTGAGCTTCACCTGGTCCTTGGTATCTTCCAATAAGATCTCCGAGTTATCGTGCATCTTGTTAAGGATCCGAGACATCACCTCCATTCTGGAATGTAAGGCGTGGTATTTCTCATTGCTTTCCTTTAGGCGGGCAGCCTTACGAGAAGCCAAGACCATTTGCTGATCCATACCTTTCTCTTTTGCGGCACTCGCCAACTTCATCTGCTTTTGGATCTCATTCTTGTTCTCCTGCATCAGACCTTGCATCTTACGCATTTGACCTCGAAGCTTGCCAATCTGTGTGCGCATCTTGACAAGGTTGTCCTGCAAATCTTCTATATAGTTCTTAAGGATTCCAATAGGATCTAATGTTACAAAGGCACTTGTGATTCCTCGCATAATGCTCTTGTACATGTAGCTGATCAAGCCACGAGTCTTAGGATCAAGGATCATATACGCTACAACTCCTACCGCTGCAAGCGTTCCAGCTAGATAGAGTGTATTTGCGAAAATTAGTCCCCAGTTTACAGTAGTAAGAAGATAGCCGGCACCAGCTACCAAAGCTGCTAAAAATAGCAAGCCGGTTATTCCTTCAGGGCGCTTCCAGAAAGACTTTTCTTGGCCCACATTTGGCATTTCACTAGACATATTAATAGTGGTTTATTACGTATTAGAATCACGATTGCGGTCTACAAGAACCGGTCAATATCCGTGATGTCTTTATCAATTTGGTTATGTAAAGCTTGCAGGGTTACTTCAAAGCGCTGGTGGACTTCATTAATACTGTCCTGCGCGGCTTGAATGGTCTGATCCGCTTCGGAAATAGTCTTGGTAGCAGAAGCCTTAAGTTGCTCCAGCTCCTTGATCTTAGCCTCATAGCTGGCTAGTTTTTTACGGAGCGTTTCCACTTCCTTCCTTTTGCCATCAACCTTGGCCTTGATTTGCTTTTGCAAAGCAGACTCAAAACTCTTCTGTTCTTTGTCAAGCACCTTTTTATAGTGACTGGCAGTCTTCAGTAGCTTATCCTTCGTTAACCCCATAGTGGAGGCCGTAGCAAACGCCGATTTGAAGGCAACTTCTTCTTCCATATTCATGGCCTGAAGACGCTCCAAGGCTTGCTTAAACTCCAAGTAGTCAAAACCAGGTAGGTTTTCTCGTTCCAGCGCTCCCACTAGCGATTCCATGCTTCGTTCATCCAAACCGTGGTGGGAACCGAAAATATCTTTCATTCCGTTGCTTTGTTTTTTCTCTGATTTAGGCAGATCGGTATTCTGACTACACAATAATAATTGATACACTTAAAGAAACCTAAAGGGAGGAACAAAAGATGTCAAAAATAGACCAGATCAAATGCTTTATCGACGGGGACTCTCTAGACACTAATGGAAATGCGACTGAAGCCGTCACTTTGTTTGTGGAGCTGAATTTGTGTACCGATACGCTCTTTTAATGCCTTTACGTGGGAAATAATACCAATCGTCTTCCCACCTGCCCTCAGATTTTCTAAGGTTCCAATGGCCATGTCCAAGCTATGTTCGTCAAGTGTACCAAAGCCCTCGTCAATAAAGAGGGATTGGATTTGAGCATGCCTTCCGGCTAAATCTGAAAGGCCAAGTGCAAGTGCTAGGCTAATGAGGAAAGTCTCTCCACCACTTAGGGTAAACATACTCCGTCTATTTTCTGCCTGAAAGGTGTCAACGATCTCTAACTCTAGGTCTGTTTCTGCTTTCTTGGTGATGAAATATCGCCCATTGAGATGGTCCAAATGTTGGTTGGCCATGACGATCAATCGTTGGAGTGTAAGGCCCTGCGCAAAACTGCGGAACTTCTTACCATCTCGTTGACCGATGATCTCATTGAGTTGGGCCCATCGATTGAAAATTTGACGCTGTTGGTCAATTTGATTGATCAACGCTTTATGCTTCTTCTCACGCTCCTGTTGCTGTTGGCGTTTTTCTTCTAGTTGGCCCAGTTGTAACAATTGTTGCTCGTAACGCGACTGTTGCTCTTTGAGCTGCATAGAAAGCTCTTGTTGAGCTTCCTCACTGGTTTCCTTAGGTTGGAGTGACTGGGCTTCTTCACGAGCACTTGTTAGGTTCTTTTTCAGTTGAACCAGTCCTTGAATGATTTGCTGCTGCTCCGCTTCAAGTTCCGCTTGTCGGGCTTCGCTCAGAAGTGCTGTCTTTGCTTCTTGTAGGGAGTTGAAAGCTGTCTTCTGAACACCTTTCTCCAAACTAGCTACAGTCTTTTCTAAACGTTTTTCCAGCTCCCCTACCCTCTTTTGCAGTTGGTCGTAGCGTTCTTGCTGCGCTAATAGCATTTCGCGCTTTTCTTGTTGTTGCTGTTGGAGTTTTTCCAGAATATGCTCTGCTGCTTCTAACTCTTGAGACAGCTGCGTTCTTGCTTCCTCTGTGGTTTGTTCACCAAGTATCGATCGCCGGGCGTTTTTGGCTGCTGTCAGGTCTTTTTGCAACTGCCGAGTCTTCACTACTTGTACCTCTAGCTGTTTCTGAAGACTAGCCACATTTTTTTCCAACGCTTGCCCTTCCTTTTGTTGTAGGGTCTGACCTTGTTGAGTTAGCTGTAACTGCTCCTGACTCTCCTTTACTTGCGTGCTCAGTTTTTCTAAGCGAGCGAAAGTAGCTTTTGCGGTTTTTAAATCAAAGGCCTCACCCAAGGGAGCAAGCTTTGTATTCATGCTAGCCTTGGCTTCATCAAACTGCTTTTCTTCATCCTTGATGGTAGCTTGAATCGCTTGTGACTCCGCTTCAGCTACACTGAGTTGCCGCTTGTTTTCCAAGTAGTTACGCTCGGTCTCTTGAAGCTTAGCCGTGCTTTTATTGATCTCCTGATTTAGTTCGGTCAGCTGGCCCTGCAAACTTCGCCAGTTCTTGAGTTGTTGATCCAGTTGCTTCAGCCGCTGATTGAGCCGCTCACCTCGTGCAACTTCCCAATCTTTATCTTGCTGTGCTTGAAGGAGGCCTGCAATCTGGCTTTCATAGTCCAAGATTCGAGCCTGCACATTGCGCATATTACTCTTCTCGGCATCACCGTACAGAATTTCAATCTCCTGGTTTACTCTACCCTCCTCCTGTAGGAGCTCTTTTTCAGAGTGCTGAACCTCCTGCACTTTCGCCTCAGCTTGATCTAATTCTTCCTTCGCTTTATCAACAAATGGAGTTACCGGATGATCATGGAATGGATGATCCGTGGATTGACACAACGGACATGGATCTCCTGGCTTCAGCGCCTGACGATCTTTTTCATAATTAGCGATTAACTGTTGCTGCTGGTAGATGGCTCTTCGGTATTCAAGATCAGCCTGATACTGATCCCTTAATTCTACAAGGCTTAGTAGTTCCTTATTGAAGTGCTGCTGCCTACTTAGCAGGCTCTCAAGGCGAGCAGAGTAAGCCTCCTGTTCCTTTAAGCTTTCTTGATAGGCTGAATCAAGTTGGACCAGTTGTTGAAGAATGGACCGCTTGTCCTGCAGTTCTTGTATAGCAGCTCCTAGGCGTTCAACTCCCGCTTCTTCGCTGGTTGAGAAAGATTCTGGAAGTAATTTGGCAAAAGAAGCATGGAGTTTTTCAAGGGCCTTTTCCTGTTCAACGTAGTTGCGTTCTAGTACCTGGGTCTCTTTTTTCCAATGCGCTACATTGGACTTGGTTTCTGCCTCCTTTTTCTGCAAACGCTGCAAGTTCATGTAGCGATCTCGCAGTTGTGTACGCTCTTGATCAATTACCGGATAAAGAGCAGGTAGGGCATGATATTGTTCATGGGCTTTCAGCCATGTTTCTAAGGCCTTAATTTCCTTTAGCCTTGCGGTCTGTTGTTGCGTTATCTGCTGTAGCTCCTCAGTCTGCTTTGCGAGTACTTGCTGTTGCTCCTGTTCTTGCTGAATCTCACTGTTATACTGCTTGTCTAACTGGCGGATTTGTTCATCAAAGGTGGCTGCCTTTTGGATGTCGGTCTCCTTGGTTTTAGCCGCTTCTCGTTTCTTTTGGAACGCTTCCTTAGATTCACCAGCTTGCTGAGTAGCTATCTCGTAGGATGATTGCGTTGTTGTTAGATTTGCAGTGAGCGCTTGTACTTGTTCACCTAATTGAGCTAATTGCGACTGTTGCTCCGCCCACGATTGGAATTCAGGGCGGAGGGGATTTAGTTGCTTGGATTGAGCCAGAGCTTCTGCCTGCGCCTTAAATGCCTCCTGTCGTGCCAATAGCTCTTGCTGTGCAGACTCCAGACTATGAACCCTCTTATCCGCAGCTAACCAAAGCTCCATCGCACGAACCGCCTGCTGTAGGACTTCTAGATTCTTAGTTTCTTTCTGGGTTTCAGCTTTGGCCATTGCCAAGGCTTCTTCACTAACTTGTTCCTCGCCAAGCTCCAAGAGTTGTGCTTGCTGCTCCTGAAGCTGTTTCAGAAGCTGTTCTTCTTGACGATATTTTTCGAACGCGGCGGTAGACAACTCGGAGTAGATCCCTGTACCAGTAATGCGTTCTAGCAGGTCGCTGCGTTCTTTGTCACTAGCTTTAAGAAAGGCTGCGAAGTCACCTTGCGCTAGCATTACCGATCGGGTAAATCGTTCAAAATCAAGTTTAGTAATTCGCTTAACCGCTTCGTCTACCTCCCGGACTTTTTCTGCGATCGGCCTAAACGCATTTTCTTTTGTATCCCAGCAAGCTAGCTCTCGGTGTGGTGCCAAGAGGTTCCCATCCGGTTTATGTCTAGCTCTGTGCATTCTCCAGCTTGCGAGATAGCGATCGGTATCCACTTGGAATTCTAACTCCGCATGACATTCCGCTGCACCGTAACTCATTACTTCTTTGTGGGCATCCTTGTCACGAGCTACACGGCCATAGAGAGCTAAAGTGATGGCATCCAGAATAGTCGTTTTACCAGCACCTGTATCACCGGTAATGGCAAAAATATCCGCTTGAGAAAGGGGGGCTTCTTCAAAATCAATGCTCGTCTGTAGTCGCAGAGAATTCAGGTTATTGATATGTATCCTCAGAATCCTCATGCTTACTTATCCTGTTCTTGCATCCAGTTCTGTAATTCCCTAAACGTATCAACCAGTGCTTCCAATTGCTCCTCTTCTTGTACCCCGACGCTTCGGCATTTTTGTAGAAAAACTTCTTCCACATCAAGTTCCTCAAGGTCAGGTGTGTCATCGAGTTGAGCACTAATCGGTACATAAGGACGATTGACACGTACCTTGACCAACTCCAATGGCATATCCGCACAAAACTCTTGTAGGACTTGATCCAGTTGCGGAACGAAGTCTTCGACCTCTACAACTACTTCTACCCAGGGAGTCAACAACCGATCTGGTTTAGCGGCAAATCGCTCTAGGCTTTGCTGTACCTTCTCAAGTGAACCATGAATGGTCTTTAGACGACGGAACGTGGGTACAGATTTCTTTTCGATTTCTTTGATCGAATTATCCTCAATGTGCAGAATCCATACTTGCTTATCGTCTTGCGTTTCGCTAAAGCTGAGCGGAATCAATGAACCACAGTAGCGAATGTGTTCAGCATTCCCAACTGTTTGAGCGCGGTGAATGTGACCTAAAGCAACGTAATCGAAAAGCGTCGGAAATTGTCCTGCTTCCATATTCTCACGATTGCCAACGTAGATGTTGTCCTGTCGCTCCGCAGCGACGGCACCTTTTGCATATAAATGCCCCATGGCAATGGTGGGAATACCTTGTTGATGATACGGCTTTGCGAGAGCTGCCAATTGCTCATAGTGTTCTGTTAGCCCATTCTGCAGTCGCTCTTGACGGCTTTGGCTAGATTCCCCTACTCTACTTATACGTAAATCCCGATCACGGAGGAATGGTACTGCAGCAACTACCAGTTCAGCTTTATTGTTGCTGTCACGTAGCACGATAAGTTCATCTTCAGGATTGTCAGTAGCTGCACCTAAGACATGGATATTAAAGCCCTCCAGTAATTCTCGCGGAGCATTGAGCATTGCTGGAGAATCGTGGTTGCCGCCTGTAATAACTACATGCCTACAATCAGTTTGCAGGATTTGACGAAGGAAATTGTAATAAAGCTGGCGAGATTGGTTGGGAGGGTTGCCAATGTCAAAGATATCCCCTGCTACCAGGAGCACATCTATCTTTTCATCACGAATTACTTCCAAGAGCCATTCCAGTGCTAACCGGAACTCTTCATGTCGGTCTAGTTGGAGCAAGCGTTGCCCCAAGTGCCAGTCGGAAGTATGCAGGATCTTCATCCCGCCAAGATAGGTATTTTAGTATTCGCTAAAAGGACTATTGCTTAGCCATTTGGACAACGCTTACAGCGTTTACCTTTTTTGTACTTCTTACAGCATTTTTTCTTTAGCTTTTTTCCTTGCACCTGAGCAATTGGGCATGGAAATCGAACGGCTAGTGTGGAGTTGGTAAAGTCGTTGTTCTGTTTACTAATTGACATGGAGAAAGAGTGTTAGCAAGAAGAAGATGTGTTTGCGCTATTTGGATTGATATCCGCGTTAATGAGGTGATGGAGTCGGTAATAGTTAGCTGTTATCAAAGCGAGTTTTTGGCTGCGGCAGTTTTCTGCAACTACATGCATCTCTCCGGTAGGGTCTTCGTCTGCAGTAGATAGCCATAGCGCTGCTATCCAACCACTATCCCCTGCTACCGCAACAGGTTTCGCACTAGCTAGAAATGCTTCTTTCGCTTCTGGGCCAAGGAGCATAGCAGCTGCAAAGACATCCAGACGCTCTTGCGCTTCTTCTTGGCGCAAGAAATCTGAAACCAATTTTCTCGCGTAGTTTTTCATTTGACACTGCTTCTTTAATTGATGTAAAGGTAACACCTAAACTCCTATTTTGATTTAGTCTAAATAAGATTTTGACAGAAAATTAACGGAATATGACACTTTTGGGCATAAAAAAAGCCCTCCGAAGAGGGCTTTTAGCATCATTTTGCTTCCGGTTCTGGTCTTAACCACGTAGGTGCGAACGTATCATCCAAGCCATTTTCTCATGAATTTCCATAAGGGCAGTAAGGAAGTCGCTGGTTCCGGCGTCATTGTACTCCTCCATAGCCGCTTCGAGGTCATGGCGTAGTACTTGGATAATCATCTCGTGATCTGCGAGAATGTTTTGGAGCATTAGACGATAATCTCCATTTAGATGACCACTTTCCTGTAGGCGACTCATTTGCTCAAATGACTGCATGCTACCAGGGGCATAATGACCTAGGCTGCGAATGCGTTCAGCGATGTCGTCGATTTGTACACTTAAGGCAGTGTATTGCTCTTCGAATAGCGCATGAAGCTGCTGAAAGTACATACCTTCTACGTTCCAATGGTAATTTCGGAGCTTGATGTAAAGAACATGCTCATCTGCTAGTAATTGATTGAGCATTTTGACGACTTCCACTCGGTTTTGGCTGCCAATTCCAATATTTACTGGATCAGTGGCTACACCATTCTTTGTTGGGGTATCCATATAAAATATAAACTTTAGTTAGTATATAATTATAACAGGATATTCAGCCTTTTGTTGAAGATATAACTGCTTGATTATTAATTTAGAAAGAGTCTATTTTGCCACGGCAAAATAGACTCCCTGTATCACGAATTTAAGTGATTTCTAGTCTGTGTCTTTGTTAAGTTACTGCTTAACTATACGACGTACATCCCAGCCGTTTTCAGTTAATACCTGCAAGAAGTAAGTACCGTTCGGAAGATCCGATAGTGATAGCTGATTTTGTCCTTGAGTCAATACATACTCACCCAGTAGAGAGCCATCAACACTTACCAAACGAACCTGACCTCTTTCTGTCTCGTTCCAAGTTAATTGCACTTGGTTGGAGAAAGGGTTAGGGTATACAGTTAAGCCGAAATCTCGTCTTTGGTCTTGTACGCTAGTAGGATCACCAGCGGTAGTAACGTCATCGACAAACAAGTAAGCTGGAGTGTTCATACCAAACTCACCCACATCTGATGATGATAACTTAATCCACAACCGATCGACGTTCCCAAGTGACTCTAGATTAACGAAAGTCCAATTCTCGACGATGTAATCTTCATCGTTATTATCAAAACGGTAGTCGGCTAGGTAGAAGTTTACAGAGTCGGTAGTCATTTCACCGTCTAGTTCTCCGAAGACTGTGAGCAAAAAGAAATCAGGGTCATCGCCTGTCTCTCCGCCAAACTTCTTAGCTACGTTATCACCCTCTAGCATAGAGAAATAAGCGTAAGTGCCGTTGTTTACATACATACCCATTACAGGAGCACCTGCAGCATCTCCAATAAGATCAATGGGCTGTTGAAAGAAGGCGTAGGTTAATCCGTAGGTAGAGCTACCATTGTTTCCAGCACCACTGCGGCTGGAATACTGGTTCATGAAACCAGGCGTTTCGGTATCGGTGGTTGCTGAAACGGCCCATCCTGACCAGAAATTCTGTTCCGCATTATAGACGTTGGATAGGCTAATATTTCCTGTGGTAAAGGCACCTTCGGATGCCTCTGGCAGAAACTGACCTTGCTCCACATCAAAATTCTCAAAATCAGCGACAACTTGTGCCGTTAGAAGACTGCTTGAAAGCAGTAAAAGTGATAGTAGATTGTTTTTCATAGAATGGTTTTATGTTGATCAATAAATTAGTTTGCATTGAATAGCCAGTGGTAGCCAATACTCCATTGACGGCCAGGCATGGGGCGACGTTCTATTACACGATAGTTTTCGTCCCATAGGTTGTCAATTCGAAAGTAAACCCTGCTCCCAAACGCTTCACTGGGATGCCAATTCACTTGAAGCATACCCAGGTGATAATCCTCCAGATCGTCGTTGATTCCGCTGCTGGCGCTTACATAGCGATGTGCTAGTTGCCACTGAAAAGCCCCCTTACTGCCTTCGACCTGTACCAATACTTGATGCTCCGGCGTGTACCAGAGTTGCTCGCCACGCTCGATACTAGGATTCTGTACTGGCGTTTGGAAGGTAGAGCGGGTCCACTGGTAATTTGATTTTAAGCGCAACTGACAAATAGGATTGGGAATATCTTGCGCCCAACTTGCTTGGACTCCCCTACTCCATACCTCCGTGATATTTTGGGCAGACCAGAATAATTGCTCCTCTCGTTGTGCCCATTGAATCCAGTTTGTGACCATACGGTTGAAGATGGAAACATGAAATTGGCTTCCAAATTTAGACCAGTTTCGACTCAGGTTCGCATCCTGAGACCAAGAGCGTTCTGGAAGTAGGTCAGGATTTCCTCCTGGTTGCCAGAATAGATCATTAAGCGTAGGAATGCGGAAGTCCCGTTGAACACCTAACTGCCACTTCCATTGCGTTTGACTATTGCTTAATTGTAGTTGCCCGCCCAAAGCGGCAGGTTGTTCTTCTGTCCATTGGGCCTTCGTTGCAACACGGAGATGAAGTCGCTGGCTAATTTGATAACTAGCTTCCTGCTCGAAGAATAGTAGCGCTTGAGATTGACGCTCCGGATAACCGTTGGCAAGGGCATTAGATTCTTGAAGTCGAATCAGACTATTAATCTTCCAGTTTCGACCAATTGCGGCTTGTCGATTAGTCGATAAAATCCACGAACGGAAATCACTCGGAGCTTCCAGGGCAATCGTTGGGTCAGCGTATAAGATCTCCTCCTCTAGGTGTGCAAGAGCAGTTTGCCATACGGCCCTTTGCGTTGCAAACTGCCAACGCAATTGGTTGCGGTAGACCATATCATCCTGATAGGCTTCACTGCGTGTTTGTACGGTAGTTGGTGGCAACTCGCGATGGGTACTTTGTTGCCACAAGTGAAGCTCAAATCGATGTTTAGGATGAGCTCCCCAGAAGAAGGATTGTTGTGCTACCTGCTGTTGTAGCGCTGCATTACTCAATTGTTTCTCTGGCAGATCTTCGCGAACTTGAAATGGAAAGTCATTGGTAGCTCGATCCAGCTGGGCACTTAACTTGAACTTCAATTTGTTACCGCCGCTAACCGCTAGTGTTTTACGGAATTGTCCAAAGCTGCCTACAGTGAAACCATCCTGAACCAATAGGGCACTGTCCGGGGCTAGTGAGTTTATGAAGATGTTGCCGCCTATTGCCCCGTCGTAATCCAAACCGGCCTCATCTACATGAACCGTTGGCAATAGTGATAGATCTAAAAGTCCGAGCATAGGACTTTGAATCGGTATTCCGTTCCAGCTGATCGTGGTTTGACTGGCTGCTGCTCCGCGCACACTGGCAGTGGCAAGACTACCTATTCCGTAACTTTTGACAAAAAGCAGGCCTTGATCTTCAAGTGCTTCGCCTAAGCTATAATACTGACCACCTCGGATTTTATCAACGCTAAGTGAAGTAGACGTCAATTCACCAGCTCGTTGCGAGGCACTTTCGCTGACGACGACCTCTGGTAGTTGTTGTAGACTATCCAAGCTTTCTTGTCCTGCTACAAGCAGTACAGATGATAAAGCCAAAATGAAAAGAAAGCCTCTCAATACCTTAGCGTTTCCTTCGAAGAGAACTGGAAACAAGGAACGCCTGAAATCAGCAGGGCACAGGATATACCTGTTGCACCTACCCACTTAAACGGGTAGCGAAGCGTATCCTCTTCCTTTTCCTCCGAAAGGTGATGAAGAATTATGACGCGCTAAGGCAGGTCTTCTGGCTCGCTTCTCATCTTGCCGCCTTCCCGTTATTACAGTGGCTATCTGGCAGGATGATTTAGTTGAAGCTTACAGCAGCGGGGACTGCTCCGGATTTTCACCGGATTCCCTTTTAAAGCAAGGCATGATGAGCATGCTTGCTACCTCTGCACGGCGCAAAGGTACGTATTTGTATGACTAGAACTACTGCTCGAAGGCAAATTGGATAATGTTTGCGCCCATCCGCAGCGCAGCTTGACGAATTTCTTCTGGATCTTTATGCACAGCAGGATCTTCCCAGCCATCCCCAAGATCAGACTCGTAGGAGTAGAAACAAACTAATCGTCCTTCCCAGATTAGCCCGTAACCACGTGGTGCATCTCCGTCGTGCTCGTGCACCTTCGGAAGACCACTATTGAAATCGAATCGCTGATGATAGATTGGATGCTCGAAAGGGAGTTCAATAAAATCTAACTCTGGGAAGGCTTTCTTCATCGCAGTCCGCACGAAAGGATCCATCCCGTAATTGTCATCGATATGGAGAAAGCCACCTGCTAGTAGGTAGTTGCGAAGGTTATCGGCCTCTGCATCAGAGAATACGACATTCCCGTGACCAGTCATGTGGATGAATGGGAAATTGAAAAGTTCTGCACTTCCAACTTCTACAACAGCATATTCAGCAGCATCGAAGTTGGTACTCAATGTATTATTACAGAAAGATGCCAGATTTGGCAAGGCAGTAGGGTTAGCATACCAGTCTCCCCCACCCCGATATTTCAGAAGACCCAATTTCATTGGGGCCATCGTCGGAGCCATGTTACTGCTTAACAAGGCAATCACTAAAACAATTAAAATCGGGAAGCGCTTCATATCGATCATTACTTACTTGCTAATTCTTCTAAAACGGCAATCGTTTGGGTAGCAACCACTGCTGCGGTTTCTGTCCGGAGTCGGTTGGGGCCAAGTGTAATAGGCTGACAACCTGCGGCTCGTGCTGCTGATACTTCTTCGGCAGTGAAGTCTCCTTCAGGACCAATCAATAGGACAACGTTCTTAACGGCTTGGAAGTTGCCAATAAGCGGTGTGTTGATGCTATCGTCGCACCAGCCGATGTAGGCAGCGGTTTCCTCTGGAATCTGTTCGATAAAATCCGGAATTGGCGTCAAAGGCATTAACTCTGGTTTCCAGGCCTGTAGACTCTGTTTCATAGCAGAAACTAAAACCTTGTCATATCGATCCAATCTTATCTTGGGACGTTCCGTACGCTTGCATTGCAACGGTACAATTCGATCAACCCCGATCTCCGTAGCTTTTTCCAAAAACCATTCGAAGCGGTCATTGCTTTTGGTGGGCGAGACAGCCATAGTGAGATGATAATGACTGCGTCGTTCTTCTTGCTTCAGCAGCTTCACCTCAACCGTACAATCTCGTTTACTGGCTTCGGTGATAGTTGCTTTAAACCAGCCTCCTTTACCATCAACTATATCCAGTTCATCCCCTACTCTTTTGCGGAGTACTTGCACAGCATGGCGGGCCTCCTCGGCAGGAAGCTCAACAATACCCTCACTGATATGTGGAACGTAAAACAATTGCATCTGGCGCAAATCTAAAGAATTTGTACGAAGGCTGTAGCCCTTCGATTCTTGCTGTTGGGCTTGCCATCTGTATTTGGTGCCTCGTGTAGCTGATTTCTAAAATTAGACTACCTTTGTCGGCCTTGGAGCGGCGCTCACCGAAAATAGGTGGAAGAGTCGTCAAAATGAACAACATTTGCACACTTACTGCTGTTCTAAACTCCGAATTCTTTGACCGACATCAAGACCTAGCTAATATAGCGTATGGATATTTTGATTATGGCGGGGCAGCTGATGCTCAGCCTTTCTATTCTAATTGTTTTGCACGAGGGTGGACACTTCTTTCCGGCTCGTCTTTTTAATACCCGAGTAGAGAAATTCTACCTCTTCTTTGATCCTGGATTTGCTCTTTTCAAAAAGCAAATTGGAGAAACCGAATATGGTATCGGCTGGCTGCCACTTGGTGGCTACGTTAAGATCAGCGGAATGATTGACGAGAGCTTTGATACTGAACAAATGGAGCAAGAGCCCCAGGAGTGGGAGTTTCGAAGTAAACCGGCCTGGCAGCGTCTCATTATTATGCTGGGCGGGGTGACCGTCAACTTCATTCTAGGCCTTCTGATATTCGGCTTTGTACTTTGGTACTACGGCCAGGAATACTTGCCGAATGAAAATGTAAAATACGGTATTGCGGTAGATTCTTTGGGCCAAGAAATTGGTTTACTTGAAGGTGACCATGTCCTTTCAATCAATGGTAAGAACTTTGAAAAATTCAACAGTCGGACACTCCTTCGCGAAATCGTAATTAACGATGCTCGTTCCATGCAAGTACGCCGTAATGGCGAGGTGGTGGATATCGATATTGATCCACGTTGGACCGGCGAGCTGTCAGCATACAAGAATAAGGGAGCTGTGATCTTTGCACCACGCGTGCCATTTGTAGCAGCCGGCTTTTCCGAGGATTCGCCCGCCAAGCTAGCAGGTATCCAAGAACGTGATAGCATCATTGCCCTTAATGGCGCCCCTACCCCATTCTTTACAGAATTCGTTGAGATGGTTACCCCATTGGTAAGCCAAGACGTAACAGTAACACTTGTACGAGAGGGAGAAGTCCAGGACGTTACAGTGACTACCACTGAAAAAGGACGAATTGGTGTAGCTGCCGCTGACCCAACTTACTTCTTTGGATCAGAAAGACAGGAGTTTACTTTCGGTGAAGCCATGCCTGCTGGTGCCGCTTTAGGCTGGTCAACACTAACTGATCAACTAAAAGCCTTTGGGCGAATGTTTAGTGGAGACATCAAGGTCACTGAAAGCCTTGGAGGTTTCGCTTCTATTGGCTCCATGTTTGGCGCTTCCTGGAACTGGGAACGTTTCTGGACTATGACGGCTATCCTGTCATTGATTCTGGCCTTCATGAACCTTCTACCAATCCCGGCACTGGATGGTGGGCACGTAATGTTCCTGCTATACGAGGTAGTATCTGGCCGCAAGCCGAGCGATAAGTTTATGGAGTATGCAACAATTGTTGGCTTCATCATCGTTATCGGCCTAGTGCTCCTAGCCAACGGATTAGATATTAAGCGGATGCTTTTTAATGGCTAATTAGCAAGCACAGAAGTATTGTACTTCCTTAACGATATCGGGAAAGAACTGGCGAAACTCATTTGTCAGTTCTTTTTCGTTTTCCCTTAAGGTGGTCAGCACATTTTCGAGCATTTCTGGGCGGGAGACCCTTCTTTGTAGTCGACTAAAGGTGAATTCGATTCCATCGTGCGTGCCATATCGAACTACCCAATTATCCGCAATCATTCGGGGAACAACTGAATAAAGGCGCTCAGGCATTGCGGGCAGGTATTTCTCCAGCGTAGAATAAGATCGGTTAGCGAATTCTTGCAAATCACCGGGGCCGAATTCATCCCAGTTGTTTGCCAGGATATAATCATATAGCACATCTACTACAACACCAGCGTACTTGCCGTGCCGCGGGTGCATACGCTTCGTACCTTGGCGAACTATGGCATGAGCATCGGTAAAGCTATCGATTAAGCGATGTAAACGTATACCTTGCTGAATCCCCTCAGAGAATCCAGCTACCTCTCGGTTCTTGACAAAATCGCCCAAAAAATTGCCTACCAGTAGTTCTTCCGACTCGCAGGATAGCAGCATGTGTGCAAGAAAATTCATGCCAACAAGGTAGCCTTATTTTTGAATAGAGCTCCACAAGAGATACCGCGAATATTGGTGCCCAGTACGCTTAGTACCCCTGCTGTGCTTTGGCCCACTGTATGTACTGTCGTACCTCCGCTTCAAGATGCCGAAGGGCTTTCATGGTAGCTTCTTCTCGACGAAGGCTATTTATCTTATTCCTGCATTCCCAAATTTCAGCTCTGAATTCGTTACGTTCCTCATCTGTCGTGGCTGCTTTCATTTGCGCCTGCAATGCCGTTAGTTCTTGACTAAGGCTATCAGGTACATTGTAGTTGTAGGAGTTTTGATAAATTGATCTGTTGTCGAAATACGAGATTGGGGCAATAAAATACGCTCCGTCATTTGCTGCTTGCTCAAGTTGGTGCGCTTCTGCCAAAGAGACTTCTCGCTCATCTAGCAACAAGGCAAGGTCCTCGCATTTTGCTTCCCTGTCCTCATACTTTTGGGTGTTGAGAATTTCCACCAACAAGGCGTTTACTTCGTTGTGCTTACCAAAGTAGCGGTTGCCATGATCAAGATGAAGTAGTTCGGTAAGCCTGTTTATTCGTTCAGAAAATGTATCAAATGAACCTGTGGATAAAATAGACTGCAGTTCCTCATCCAGTGCTGTTGCAAGAGATTCGACACTTCGCCCCAGGTGGCTGGCAATTTTTGCTGTTTTTTTTGCACAAATCCATCGCTCAATTGGATCTTCGACCTCTTGATCTATGCGAAGCAGCAATTCATAATATCGCTCTACAGATGGCTCGTCTTGGTACCGAACCAAAGTGATCGCAAATTCATAGGCAGCAGTCCGTTGGACGAAATACTGTTCAGAAGCAGCTTGCTCGTTGAGTTGCGGTAATTTTTCCTCTAAATCCTGCTTATAGTTATGGTCAATTGGCCGATTCCGGTAGCGGGTATCAACGAGGCTGTTGAGAAACCGTTCCGGATTACGTGCATATTGCTGATATTCTCTCTTACGTATCTCTACAAATCTTTCTCGGAGCTGTTCTTCCTTAAAAGAGCTCACCTGCCAATCATATAAGCTCTGCTTGCGCATACCCGCTCCAAAGTTGTAGTAGTCCAGCCAGATAAATCCGATTTTGCAGGACTCATCATAGCTGCTCGCAGGGATACTTACCCCTTCAGCAGTGAATACAGTATCTCTATTGGGGCTTAAGCCTTCACTGACAAAGACTTCGTGGATGAAATCGATTACGTCTTCTCTGCTCAGCCTGGAGGGCTGACCGGTACCATAATAAATGGGCACATAGGGAAGATTCGTTCTCTCTATTGTGAAGGGGTTGGTCTTAGTTGCTCCATTATCAGATTGCCCACTGGCAGCCAGTGGGCTAAGTAAAAGTGCACCGGCAAAACCTGCTTGACCTAGTGCATCAATCATCTTCTGACTGAACGGGTAAGGCCGCGTTTCAGGGAATAGCAGCGGATTAGGATCCGAATGCGAAGGGTACTTTGGTTGATAGGCGCGCTTTAGTGGCTGCACCTTTAGTTTTTGCTTAGGCATAGTACTAGAGGTTAGCTTCGAGATGAGCAATAATTGGGTAATCAGGATTATAGTGCTTGTGAACAAACATATTGCTGCGCTTTTTCCATAAGCGATCGGCGGTTTTGTCCACGATTTCCATTAGTATTCTCTCATTGTAGCAAGCTATTGGGCTGGCTTGATCAATGGTGCCGGTGCTGGCAAAATTGATACAGCTACACCATTTGCTACAGCGGGCCTCTAGGGTACAGCCATTGCATTCCGGCTTTTCCTTTTCAGAGGCCTGGTGAATGTGTTGCTTGCAAGCATTGTCAAAACCTTCATTGACATGACCAATGATAAACTCAGGTCTCCCTTCGGTAGTGACAAATTGAATACAGGGATATAGGGCACCATCCGGGGCGATAGAGAAGTGCTTACCCGCTACATGGCAGCGCTCGTGAGCAGCCAGTGGCTTGTAAGTCCGGGTACGAATGCGTTCGTCAAAAAAGCTAAGGTAGAAGCGTTCCTCTGCTAGCATCTTGCCTTCATACCACTTGGCTAATTGTTTATAGCTAGACTTCAAAGCTTTGAAGTGTTCGACCGACCATTCGGCAGAGTAATCCAAGGTTGTCGAGATATATCTGAATCCTAACTCGTACAGGTAGTCAACAGAAGGAGCAACACGCCCAGCTGTAGCAGGTGTTACCACGCAGGTTACACTTGCACAGGGATTGTGCTTCAAAAGTAAGCGTGCGGCTTCCTCGATCCGTTTTGCCGTCCCCTGCCCTCCGGCGCGTTTTCGATAGAGATCGTTAGTTTCAGGAGAACCATCTAAGCTTAAGGAAAGGAATACCCTTCGACTTAAAAGCTCATTCATCACCTGCTCAGTAAGCAAAGTTCCGTTGGTGCTCAGCTTGTAGGATCGAGTTAGATGTGCAGCGCGTTGATCCAATTCGTCAACGATTTGGTAGATCTTGTCTTTGGCCAATAAGGGCTCACCACCGAAGAAGGTGATGTCCAGTCGTTCAGCGCCGGTCTCTTGAGCTTGTTGAAGGATAAAAACGAGCGAACTTTCCACGATTTCATCGCTCATGGGCTTACCTACTTTTTGCCCGGTATAGCAATAATCACATCGGAGATTGCAGTCGTGTGTAAGGTGAAAGGTTGCGCTTAGGGTGCGATAGATAGACATAGCAAAAGCTTGTGTTCAGAAGAGCGTTACAATAGAGAGATGAATCTATAACGCCGAAGGTTGTGCACACAGTATTTTCTTTTCCCTCAGGGCAGGCAAAACAAGATATTCCTTGTATCTTCGCGGCCGCAAAAATTAACATGAATGGGACTTCAATGTGGAATCGTTGGTCTACCCAACGTCGGAAAATCTACCCTCTTTAATGCGCTTACCTCAGCAAAAGCTTTGGCGGCTAACTACCCTTTTGCCACCAAAGACCCAAATGTGGGGGTGATTACCGTTCCAGATCCTCGTTTGGATAAACTGACTGAGCTCGTCAACCCGAAGAAAACGATTCCTACGACAGTGGATATTGTTGATATCGCCGGATTGATCAAGGGAGCAAGTAAAGGCGAAGGCCTTGGCAACCAGTTCTTGGGCAACATCCGTGAAGTTGATGCGATCCTTCATGTCGTACGTTGTTTTGAGGATGATAATGTGGTGCACGTAGATGGAAGTGTAGATCCAGTACGTGATAAGGACATCATTGACACAGAATTGATCTTCAAAGACCTCGAAACAGCAGAGAAGCGTTTAGACAAGCTACGCAAGGCCGCCAAGAGCGGTGAGAAAGAAGCTAAGCGTGCTGTAGAAATGGGCGAAGCCATTGTAAGCCATCTGGAAGCAGGTAAGCCAGCTCGGAGTCTGGACCTAGAGGATGATGGCCAGGAAATGCTAAAAGAAATGATGCTGCTTACAGCTAAGCCAATCCTCTACGTTTGTAATGTAGATATGGACTCCACGGAGAGCGGTAACGAGCACACGGAAGCGTTTAAGGCTGCTGTCGCGAACGAGAATGCGGAAGTTCTCTATATCTCTGCTTCTATCGAGGCTGATATCGCAGAGTTAGAGACCAAGGAAGAACGTATGGAGTTCATCGAGGAGATGGGGCTTACAGAACCTGGCGTTAACCGAGTAATCCAAGGAGCCTATTCTTTGCTTAACCTGATCACTTACTTCACCGCTGGTGAAAAAGAGGTTCGAGCTTGGACCATCGTAGAAGGTACTAAAGCACCAGGTGCTGCCGGTGTAATCCATACCGACTTCGAGAAGGGCTTTATCCGTGCCGAGGTGATTCCTTACCAAGACTATGTAGACCTAGGTTCTGAGCAGGCAGTAAAAGAAGCCGGGAAGCTCAATGTAGAAGGAAAGGAATACGTTGTGAATGACGGTGATGTGATGCACTTCCGCTTTAACGTATAATATCCGCCTACTCCTCTCTTACTTAACCAGGCTTAAAAGCACTCGTTATGATAGCCTGTTTTGATGTTCATTACCGGGAAGACCACGCCCAGGTGGCTGCTGTCCTATTGGAAGATTGGACAAGTACTGAGGCCTTCAAAACCTATGTCATCCAGGCACCGCTTGCCGGTGAATATGAACCAGGTCAGTTTTACAAAAGAGAACTGCCAATCCTTCAGCTAATGATAGCTGAAATCAAGGAGCCGCTAGACTATTTGGTAGTAGATAGTTATGTGTATCTCGCCAAGGACCGACCAGGACTTGGCGTATATCTTTACGAATCTCTAGAGGAGAAAGTACCTGTAATCGGCGTAGCAAAAACCCACTTTCGGGCAGCAGAGGAAGTCGAGTCAGGGATTCTTCGTGGACAGAGTAATAAGCCACTCTTTGTAACCAGCATTGGTTGTCCCACGGAATGGGCTGCTGAGCAGATCCAGTCCATGGCGGGAGGCTACCGTTTACCAGAGCTCATTAAATTGGCGGATCAATTGAGCAAGTCTTAATCAAAAAGCAAGATCATGCGTTACTTGTTGCCTTTTGCCGCTCTGATTCTCCTTTGTTCCTGCCGAAATACGACATCTGATGGACTAACTGTGCAAGTGGAATATGTCGGTGCCCTAAAGAACATGATGAGGAAGGGGGACATAAGTGCTCAGATAGATCTCACCGAGCTCAGCGATCAAGCCGGAATTTATGCACTTGGAGCAGTAACTAACTTAAAGGGCGAAGTACTCATTCTGGATAGCAAGCCCTACATCTCCTACGTACAGGCTGATTCACTACTTATTGATTCAACCTTTGATCATACCGCTACCCTTCTCGTCTATTCAAATATCGAACAATGGCAGGAAGTTCAGGTTCCTACCGACGTAAAAAGCGAATCGAGTCTAGAAGAATACATTGAAAACAAGGCAGAGGAACTTGGAATCAATGTGGATGCGCCTTTCCCATTTCGTCTAATTGGTACATTGACCTCAATGGACTGGCATGTGATCAATTGGAAAGACGGAGACCTGGAGCATACCCATGAGAAGCATGTCCAATCAGGCTTGCACGATCGCATGCAAGGTGTGGAGGTAGACATTCTTGGTTTCTATAGTAATCGTCACCATGCTATTTTCACACATCACACCACAAACATGCATATGCATGTACGAACCACCGATGGTCAATTGGTGGCGCATGTTGATGATTTAGAATTGGGAACGGGAATGAAATTGTTACTTCCAGCAACAAAAGTAGCGCAGGACTAGTACTGCCACATATCAATGTACTTTAGGAATATCTTCGCCAGATTTTCGGCATCATCATAAGCACGATGATGGTCACCGGTCCACTCGAACCCTTCTGTGAGGACGCTTCTCCGGAGTCCGCGCGGCTTGCGTAGCCCTTTCATTTCATAATACTGGCGACGAAGATTGATGAAATGGTCGGTCCATTCATCTTCCAAGTTATGCAGGTCACAGTCTCTCTGGATAATCTTCTGATCAAAGTTTCCCCAAGAGCACAGTAGGTAGTCATCGTCCCATATACCGACCCAATCTTTGAAAGATTCAATTACATCTGGAAAGGTTGAGGCACGGTTAATATCAACCTGGTCGATATTAGTCAACTGGCGGCAGAATAAGGATAGTTGAGGATGAAGGATGGGCTTGATGAAACGCTGGTAGGAACCAAGTACTTCACCAAATCTATTCAACTTAACTGCTCCAATTTCGATCGTCTCAGGAGTCATTGATGGCGGCCTACCCTCCCAGCAGGTAGCCTCAATGTCGTAGATGATGAAGTTCACGTCTATTTGCTTAGCATGCGCTTGAGCTCTCTGATTTCCTCTTGCAGAGTATCAATCTTCTCTTCTAGCGCTTCATTATTATCCATGGTCATTTCATCCACAAAAACGGCATTTGCCAACGACATTCCAAATATTCCCCCTAGCAATACAATCATAACAAAGTAAAAGCGGGTAACGCCGATGAGAAACGGATGTCCAGTGCGATCTGCAACGGACTGCGCCACTTCGTTCCATCCTTCCACCGTAAACAGCTGGAATATGGAATAGGAGGATATTAAGGGGTTACCAAAATATTCTGGGGCAATGTTTGCATAAAACTGACAGGTAATAAGTGCCAATAGTATGTTGAGGAAGAACAAGGCTAGCACTACGAAAATAGATGACTTCAATGCACGCCCCAAGCCATTGAGCACCTTTCCCATGTTCGGCACGAAACGAAGAAAGCGAACCAAACGAAGGAGGCGGAATAAACGCAAGACAATCAACAAGGAGGTGTCTGGTATAATGGGTAGTAAATCGGTCAATAAGGTGGGTAGACTACCGAGTACAATGGTGAAGTCAAACCGGTTCCAATAGCTAGACCAATAGCCCTTCCAGCCATACGTGCGAATCTTCACAATGGCCTCAATGGTAAAGAGCGCAATAAATAAGTGGTCCAGATTAATAAGCCAGCGGGTATCTTCCAACTCAGGGAAGTAGAGTGCGAAAATGACTATCGAATTCAGGATGATAGCCGCTAGCATATTCGCCTCCCGCAAGAAAAACCTTCTGATCATGGTGTGTTCGTGTGCAAATCGTGTTACTAGTCGCGCAGGTAATCATCTGCAAGCTCTTCAGCTGCAGCAGGTACATCCCGGAAGACTACTTTCAATTCGTAGCGATTATTGATGCTCTTTACCAGTGGGCCGAACATCGTATTCATTAGTTCAATAGCTTGTTGTTCAGAGCGGTTCATGATATTGCTTTCTACAGCCTCACGACGAAACTCTTTTCGCAAGGAGTTAAAGCTCTCGTTGAAGTTAACGCTCTCTACCTCGCGCAACCAGCCAATATCCAGCTTTTCAATCTTCGGATACACCTCATGGCTGAGGATCATTGGCTCTGGTAGGGTAATTGTTACCAGGTTGGCTTTCGGATTCAGCTTCACATCGAAGTAGTCGTTGAGGCGGAATCCAACCTTTAGGATAGAGATGGCGGTGATTTCCAGGTCTGAGCTTGAAACGTTCATTCCCCAGATGCGAGTTTGCATCTGTTTGTTAATGCCCTTCTTGTCTCGCACCTCCATGGTTGCTAATTCCGCGATGACTCGTTCTACCTTCTCTTGTAGCAAACCTCGAGAGCGACTAAAATCTTCGATGGCCGCCCGTTCTTCCATTCGCTCTATCATCGGCCCTAATGCTTCATTTAGGGCTATACCACAAGGCGTTTCCAAATCACTACCCTTAGCAAACACAGTACCGCCCTGCGTAGGAATCACCGTCGCCATGATCTGGTTGATCAAGTAACAAGTGTATTTCGAAGTAATTTCTTCTAATACTTTCGTAGCACTACCACTCTCGTTTTCATACCACGACTCGTACATATTGGCAGTTGTATCCCGAAGGCGTACAAAGTCATTAAAGTAAAGCGTCTTGAGGTATGGATGGTGATTGGTTTCGTATTCCTGCAATACCGCATTTTGCAGACTATCAGAAAGTCCCATTCGGGTACTGACATGGCGAAGTACGCTGACATTGATGTCGTACACCATTTGATCAAACTCCCTCCGATAACGTTGAGGATTACTGGCGATCGCAATCGCATCATCAGGATCTACCGCCAATTCATAATCAGCAGGCATGTAGTTGAGCTCATATTCTCTGGGCTCACCTAAAAAACTACCAGGCCTACTACTGTAGTGCCGGCTTACGACGATTACGGCAATTGCGATCAGGAGGAGCAGAATTAAGATCCGGCCGATCTTGTTTGCCTTTTGCATGTTTACAGCCATAGAAGTAACGCGAAATCTTTAGTTGCAAATTTAATAACTTTAGCGCGCACCAAAAGTTGTACGATGATATTTCCCCAGACAACATTGAATTGTGCTGGTACTCTACTGGATTTATCGGGACCTAAAGTGATGGGGATTATCAATCTTACACCCGATTCTTTCTATGCAGGTAGTAGAAAGCAAGATGTGTCCAGTGCATTGCGTAGCGCAGAGCAAATGGTACAAGAAGGTGCCTCCATTTTAGACTTGGGTGGAATGTCCTCACGGCCAGGGGCAGCGGTCATCAGCGTGGAAGAAGAACTTCAACGAGTCATTGGCCCTATCGAGGGCATAAAAAAAGAATTCCCTAATTCTATTATCTCTATCGATACAGTCCATAGTGAGGTGGCTAAGAAGGCTGTAGCGGCCGGTGCCGGAATAGTTAATGATATTTCGGCAGGCAGCATCGATCCAAAGATGTATGAAACGGTGGCTGCACTACGAGTGCCTTACATCTTGATGCATATGCAGGGTACTCCAAAAACGATGCAACATGCACCCAACTATGAAGACGTTGTTCAGGAGGTGTTGGATTTTCTGATTGCAGAAATACACCAACTTAGGTCCCTCGGTTTACATGATATTGTTGTTGATCCCGGTTTCGGCTTTGGGAAGACACTCGAACAGAACTATGAGCTGTTGGCGGGCCTACATGTGTTTCAAATCTTGGAAGTTCCGATCTTAGCTGGTGTTTCCCGAAAGTCAATGATTTACAAGTTGTTGGAAACCAGTTCTGAAGAAGCACTTAATGGAACTGTTGCTGCAAACGTAGTAGCCTTGCAGCAAGGAGCACGCTTGCTCCGGGTTCATGACGTTCGTGCCGCGAATGACGCCATCAAGATTTGGCGGGCAGTAGAAGAACATAAAATATAGCCTATGTCCTCATTGAGTGAAAATGCGATCAAGCAAATTGCGCTAGGCTACCTCAAGAGCTTTTACCGCCTTAGGAACCGAGCGGCCAACACTGGCACCCTTACTGGATTGGATATGCGTGGTGCTAACAATATCATCGCAGATGGCTTTTTGCATTATACTCAAGAGGACGGAATCGTATTTTCAGCCACATTTGAGGCCACTTCTCAGGCGACTCGCGATGAAATCTGCTACCGGCCTCGAATAGCTCATGTCCTATGGGATGGGATGGTATTTACCAGCTTCTTATTGCCCACCTTTTTAGCAGTGGCACATATCTCTGGATACTTTCCGTTGGTGGGAGAAGATTTCTATTGGCGTCTATTATTGTTCTTGGCTACCATTCCTGCAGTATTAGGCGTTTACTTCGTACTGTTTCGGCGCCTCCCCCGTTATCGCTACATTTTTGCTATCGAGCAGTTTAAGCAATACCCAGCCAATGACCAGTGGGTTGCATTTGGTTATGATGCTTTTTCTGGCCTTCCGGCAAAGTATCGCGATGAACTCCAAAGGCAATGCACTCGATATGGATTTGGTCTGATTGAAGTTACTGCTCAGCGAAAGCCCAAGTTGATAATGGCACCCAGTATGGCCGATAACTTTGTGCCGAAAACTAGTACGTTTAATTTTCTGCCTACCGGAGAATGGCAAAAACAATTGGAAAACCTGGCAATGGGCCCCTGGAAGAAGTTGAAAAACTACCTAAGCGAGCGTCTGCGTCCCATGCAAAATCAGTATTTCCGCTGGTTCCCAAGAACCTACTACAACCAGTGGTCCTTAATGCTGGTTGGTTTTTTAGCTATGATATTTTTCATCCGAATTGAATATCGTCGGTTACCTGTAAACTTCCCTTCCGAGCGCGTCTACCGAAATCAAACCTTGCGATCAGCCGAGGATAATCGTCCAGAGCGTGAGTACTTCAAAGTGGATGCTCCAATTGCTGGTTTCTATGATTCCACCTTTCAGCCATATGAGATGCGGATCAATGAAGAACAATTTGAAGCGCTCATTCAAACAGAAGGCTCCGATCATGCGGACAGTATTTCACTACCTCCCGTTCGTATCATTGCTGCTTTGCCCGGTCACGAAGCTGCGCTGTACTACAGTTGTGATCGCTATAACAGATTAGATCAAACTTTTTTCCTACTGGTTGATTCTATTTACCAACAACAAGCTGAGGCTCGAAGACAATTGTCGCACTTAAACGAAAAAGGATTGACGGCTACCGCTGTATGGCCACCATGCCTAGGTGGGACAGGCCAAGGATTCTTGGTTTTTGTGGACGAGATTGTACAAGACAGTACTACAGCTTTTCAATTACGTGATAGTCTACAAACCCATCTGGATAGCTTGGATCGACCTTTACGCATTATGGAGTTTTACCCCATCACAAATCCGGTGAATTAATCTAGCATGCCCCTTATCCCCCACTCTACTTATCGAATTTCGTGGCCGTTTACAAATGCGCATATCAATACGATCTATCCTTCCCTGTTTCGGCGTACGCCTGATTTACTGTACCAACGCGAAACAATAGATACCCCAGACGGTGATTTCCTTGATTTAGATTGGCTTAAGGATGGCAATGATAAGTTGCTAATTGGAATGCATGGCTTGGAAGGAGACACGCAGCGCCACTATCTAAAGGGGTTATTTAGGTACTTCCACACCCGAGATTGGGATACACTCGGAGTGAACTTCCGTTCGTGTAGCGGTCGGGTAAATGACCGTCTTCGAATGTATAACATGGGGGAATCCCATGATCTCTCACTCGTCGTTCAGCATGCTATTAGGAGTGGTTATAGAACTATTTTCTTAAGCGGCTTTAGTCTTGGCGGCGGAGTTGTCTTGAAATTCCTGGGAGAATCTGGTGCTTATTTGCCTTCAGAAGTAAAAGGAGGAGTGGTATTCTCGGTTCCTATTGATCTGCCGTCAGCGAATGTCTCCATAGCTAGACGACAAAACTTTGTATACATGTTGCGCTTTATGCGAACGCTCAATGTGAAACTACAACAGAAAGCAGATCAATTTCCCAACCACCTACACTTGAATGGGAAAATGCCTACTGACTTTCAGGGGTTTGACGGCGGATTCACTGGTCCAATCCACGGCTACGCTGGTGCAGAGGACTATTGGTACTCCTGTTCTAGCTTGCATTTCCTGCCGAATATCAGAAGACCTTCACTCATCATCAATGCGGCGGATGATTCATTCTTGGCCCCACCCTGTTATCCCAGGACCCTTGCCGAACAGTTGGAGCATGTTTATCTGGAAATTCCCCAATACGGAGGTCATTGTGGCTTCTACAGCCCTGATAAAGAAGGATCTTATTGGAATGAACGCCGAGCATATGAATTTGTAGCAGAGCAACTTAAACTTTAAGTGGCCAATTGTGCGTTAAAAAGGTGTTATAATACCGTTACAGCTAGACTGAAAAGATCACTGCAAGGTTCTATCTTTGCAGTGATTTCCAATAATGAGCGATACAACTACTCCACCACCTGCTGATACCAGGTCTCAGACTACCGATCCGGCCCCTCGTAAGAGGCGTTGGTGGCTGCGCGTATTGAAGTGGCTAGGTATTCTTTTGGTGGGCGTATTTCTCTTTCTTCAACTTCCCTTTGTACAACAGTATTTAGCTCAACAAGTCGTTCAACGAATCGAGAAAACCTTGGGCACTCCAGTAAGCCTCGAGCGGGTGCGTATTAAGTGGTTTGACGAACTTGATTTACAGAATCTATATATCGCAGACCAGAAACTGGATACCCTTTTGTCAAGTGGTCATCTGGTTGCTGATTTCAATCTGAATCCGTTCGCTATCTATAAGCGCGGCTTGGAAATTGAGGCCCTGTCAATAGACGGTGCGAGCTTCAACATTCGTCGCGCAACGACAGATACAGTCTCTAACATAGAATGGGCCTTGCTGCGTTTGTTCCCGCCGAAGCCATACACTGGAGAACCGCAGGAGAAAAAACCAGTTCCGCTTAACCTAAAGGAACTCCACTTGGTGGATGTTCATTTTACGCAGATAGACAGTACAAAAGGAAGTGCTTTAGACGCTTACATCACCGATGGTCAAATATACCTGAACGATATGGAGCTGGGGCAACCACTCCTGGATATAAGTTCGCTCAACCTGCGAAAACCAATTGTTCGAGTGTCAAAGTGGTGGGGATACGATGCGACAACAGCTAACGAACCAGTGGTAGACCCAATCACCGACGACCCTCTGACGTTGGAGGAGGTGGTACCGGAGGTATTGGATAGTTTAGGTGTTGATATAAGAGTTGGAGAACTTCAACTCACCGGAGGACAACTGGAACTACATAACTACCGAAAGGAGCCCGTACGTGCTCTTCCTGAGGATCAACTGGACCTGAAGCACCTCAACCTGTACGACATACAAGTCGAAATTGACAGTCTTCGTTTAGATAAAGAGACCTATACTGGTCGAGTCAATTGGATTGCGGCAAAAGATAGAAGCGGTTTTCAATTGGAGCGTTTATCGGCTCGAGAAGCAATCGTTTCTCCGAATGAAATGACGCTTAATGGTTTATCCATTATTACTCCGACCAGTAGCCTCGGAGATTCTTTAAAGTTCACCTATCGCTCTTTTGCTGATTGGGAGTTCTTTGAGGACAGAGTTCGGATGGACGCGCGTTTCCATGATGCTGATGTAACCTTGCAGGACATTATTGCCTTTGTACCAAAGTTGAATGACAATACTTTCTTTGATAACAACCGCGAAACCAACCTTCAAATTGAGGGCCGGGTTCGAGGCCGGGTGAATAACCTACGAGGCAACGATCTCAATATTACCCTCGCTGATGGCACACACATTGAGGGAAGTTTCTCCTCTCAAAACTTGGCCGTTAAGCAAGAAGAATTTCTCATTCTGGAGTTAGACGAGTTTAATACGAGGGTTCGAACCTTAAGGCAGCTAATACCTGGCTTTAATCCGCCTGCTAATTACGACAAGCTGGGCCGCATGCGATTTAGCGGAAGCTTCGTTGGGTTCTTCGTTGATTTTGTAGCCGATGGACAATTGCAGACTGATCTGGGCGAAGCATCGATGGACATGCAAATGGTCCTTACGGAAGGTGCGGAGCGTGCTCGCTACTCAGGAAACCTCAACTTGAGCAACTTTAATCTAGGGGGCTGGACGGGTAATCCCGATTTCGGATTGGTTGATTTTCGTTCAGAGGTAGCTGATGGCGTTGGTCTGACTGCAGATTTAGCATCCGCCAGCCTTACGGCGGCAATTGACCGTGTAACATTTAAGGATTATACTTACGAAAATGCAAGTATCACAGGAGAGCTAAATGCGAACTTCTTTAATGGTGATTTTGCCATTCAGGATGATAATATCGACTTTGGCTTCGATGGGCAGATTGACTTTCGGGACAGTATACCTGTTTTCGATTTCAAAGCCAACGTCAACCGCCTAGCACTGCAGCCGCTAAACCTCTCTCCTGCCAATCTAGTACTGGCAGGATTGATTGACCTCAACCTTCGCAATACGGAGTTTTCTAAGATGGAGGGTGATGTCAACCTTCGTCAAATCAAGTTGGTCAAGAACGATACCGAGAATTTTGATATTGATTACATGCGTGCTTTTACCTTCTTCACTGCTAGCGGTGAGAAGGTATTTCGCTTAGAGTCTGATATCGCCCGCGGTGAAGTTCGTGGAGAGTTTGATATTAATGAGTTACCTACCTCGCTTCAGCTCTTCATGCTGCGCAATTACCCTGGGTTTGCGCAACGCCTGGGCTTCAAGGAGCCACGCAGGATACCGGATGTCAATGAGTTCTCTTTTGACCTGTTTGTCGAAGACTCAAAGGGCTTGAATTTCTTGGTAGATCCTAAGCTGGGGATTTTGGAAGATATTGATCTAAGTGGTCGCTACAACGGAACCAGTGATTCTTTAATCTTCTATCTGGAGATGCCTAGCCTCACTTATGGTAATCTACGACTAGCCGATATCTACGTTCACATGGATGCCTTGAAAAATGAAGGCGACTTAGATATCGTGGTGGACTCTACCATTATCAATGGCAAGCCCAGACTCAATACATTTACCTTCCTGAGTATCCTGCAATCAGATACGTTGGACTTCGCGATCAACATCAGCACCGATACACCTAATCTCTTTGATCAGGTCAACTTGAACGGTATCTTCTTCCTACCGGATTCTATAGATTACGGTCTGCAGCTTCGACAGTCTAATCTGAGCTTGCTACAGACGCCCTGGGCAATTGACGAAAACAACTTAATTCGATTTGGCGCAGGGGAGATTTCCGCTGAAAACTTCACACTCAAGAATAAGAATCGGCGTATTCATATTCGAAACAATGGCAATAAGGGGCTACGAGTGCAGTTGGCGCACTTTAACTTCAATTTCTTAGATCAGATCTGGGACTATGACCCACTGAACTTTTCTGGTGATTTTGATATGCTACTTCAGGTAGACGATGTCTTCAAGATGCAAGGGGTTAATGCGGTGATGAGCTGTGAAGACTTCCACATCAATGACGACAACTTCGGTCAATTTCGCCTAGATGCCTATACCCCAGACTTGAAGAGTCAGGCTAACACTATCATAAGTTTGTCTAAGGATACTACGCAAATGGAGGTGGAAGCCATCTTCAATCTAGCCGATCTTCAAGAGCAGGTACGAGGTCGCCGCCGGATACCGGTGGAACGGCAAAAGAACTATCTAGACTTAAAGACAAGGTTCAGTGGTTTCCCAATGGCGATTGCGGAATACTGGCTAGGCACAGGCCTGAAGAATACACATGGGTACTTCAACGCTGACCTGCAGGTTAAGGGCCCTACCTCCGCCCTTGATGTTGGCGGATATATTGACGCTCGCGATGGTGGTTTTACCATTCAGTCGTTACAAACACATTATACCTTTAAGCAAGGCATGATCCGGGCCAGCAATACGCTCTTTGACGCCTCTGGAACGATCATTTATGACAAGTACGGTAACAGCGCCCTGGTAGATGGTGGAATCACGCACACCCGCTTAAAGTCACTAGGACTCAACGCACGAATGCGGACCCGGAGGTTCCTTGGCTTGGATTTAGCGAAAGGCGATAACGATTTGTTCTACGGTAAGGCAATCGGTAGCGGGGAGGTTCTTTTTACAGGAGATTTCCAACGGCCGAATATCTATGTCAATGGAACAGTATCTGACAGTACGCACCTAATCATTCCGGTTACAGACGAGGCGGAACGTAGCGATTTGAATTTTGTACGATTTGTCAATCGGCACCAAGAGACTCAACAACAGAGTACCGGAAGTGGAAATACCAAGATCAAGGGACTCAACCTCGAAATGGATATCCAGGTGACGGAAGTAGCCGATCTGGAAATGATCTTCGACGAAAAAGCGGGTGATATCTTGAGGGGTAAAGGCCGAGGGAACCTGCGAATACTCCTTCCCCGAGCCGAAGATTTTCAAATGTACGGCGATGTCACCGTCACGAGCGGAGACTATCTCTTTACGCTCTATGATGTAATCAATAAGGACTTTCGGATACTGCCTGGAGGTATCATCAGCTGGAATGGAGATCCGCTGAACGCCCAGATTGATATTGCAGCCTCCTACAAGGACCTCAAGACGTCATTGACAACCTTCATTCAAGAATACTTAGTCAATGCCCCAGAAAGCGAGCAAAAACAGGCGCAGCAGGCTACGGATGTAGACTTAATCCTCTATTTGAAAGGAGCACTATTTGCACCTGATATTTCCTTTGATATCAACTTCCCTAACCTGCAGGGAGTATTGGAAAACTTAGCAGCTAACAAGCTGAACCTCCTGCGGCAGGAACCTAATGAAATGAATAAGCAGGTCTTTGGTCTGATTGCGCTTGGGCAATTCCTGCCTTCAGACTTGTCCTTCAATAGCGGCGAGATTATCAGCAATACCCTAAGTGAGTACTTCAGTAATCAGTTGAGTTTATTACTCACTGATCTTTTCAGTGGGGTAATCGGTGATGGCCGAACGATTTCAAGTCTGGATGTGGATGTGGATTATAACCGGGTAACCGCAGCCGATCTCTCCAATAGCCAAACGAATTTTGGTGATGCGGTCGAAATTAACTTACGGTCAGGACTCTTTAATGAGCGAGTTTCACTAGATATAGGTGGTAACTTTGAATTTGGTCAAACCACTCAAAATGGTACCTTCTTTGGCGAGAACATTGTATTGGAATATGCCATTAGCTCAAATCGAGATTTAAAGATTCGCTTGTATGAACGGCGTGATCAAGACATTGGTGGTGGCCGACGACTCCAAGTCGGTACTGGCTTGAGCTGGCGGAAAGAGTTTAACTCCTTTGGCGAATTTTGGAGAAGCCTTAAAGGTAAAAAGTAGCATTACTGCTAGATGTTTTAGGCTCTCCTACCCTACTTAGTCCATCCCTTAATTGCACTGTCCTAAAAGGTTAAAGTGATCCATTTTAATGGAAATGTGCTTAGCTTTGGGCTAACTTGAAATCGTCTTACCCGCTATTGTTATTACCAAATGAACTATTCGCTCTCGCTATCTGAAAAATGGTACAATAGACTGTTGCTGCTCCTTGGTCACAGTTTCTTTCTTGCGTACTTGGCTGGTTGTCTGTTTTTCTACAAGGAACGTCTCCTTAATTTCGACTCCGCCTACTATACTTTCCATTTACTCTTCCAGGAAGACTACTTCATTAAACATGGTCGGTGGATCAGCTATTTGACCCAGTTCTTCCCGATGATGGTCATGGAACAAGGGGGTTCCTTGGCCACATTTCTACAGACTTATTCTGCCTCTTTTGGCCTGTGGTTTTATCTTCTTTTCCTGCTGGTTGTCTATGGGTTTAAGAACGTCACGGGCGGAGTGTTCTATGCGCTGGCCATGGGGCTAACGATCCGCTACAAATACTATGCGGCAATTTCAGAAATAACGTTTTCACTTGCTTTGGGTGCGGTGTTGATTGCCTGGCTTACCAGTCGATATCGTCCAGAAGAAGGCCTTTCAAAACTGTGGTTTTGGGGAGTAGCTTTACTCATTGTTGTTTTCTTGCTGGGCACACATCCGGTAATTATAGCTCCCCTATTGGTATTTTTTGCCTTTGATGTGGCTTACCATAAACGCTGGAGAGATATTTGGAATTGGGGCTTCATTGTGCTGGTTTTAGGGGTATATGCCTATACTTTTTTACAATTGTCTACCAGTGAGTATGAGAGTGCGCGAATGGGCGTTTTGGCTCAATTGAGTGCAGTTTTACAATCGCCGTCAGACTTTCATGTTGTGAGTGTGATGAAGCGGTACTTTGATGTTGACTACGCCTTCCCTGCCGTACTCTTAGGTGTCGTTACTTTGATCATGTTCTGGTATCGACGATGGATAAGTGCAACGGTTTTTCTACTAGGAAATATCGCTTGGCTGCTTGTAAACCTTGGGACCTACTCTTACTTAGATTCGGACATCTTCATAATGATCGATGGCTATCTGGCACTCTTCGGGTTGATTTGGGCGATTCCACTTCTGCTATTTGTGATGCGATCAAACTATCGAACTGTTGCTTTTCTAATTGTTGCGTCTTTACTGATATTTAGCAGCCACCGCATCCATGAGAAGCACAAGTTTTTCACCAACCGCTTGGAGCTATTGCAACAAACAATGGATGATTACGCGGAAAAGGGAATATATAAGGTCAGGTTTAACACCGATCATTTTGATTGGCATCAACTGTGGTACCCTTATCAGGTTCCGCATGAAACACTGATGCTCTCCGCAATTGAAGGGCCTGAGTACGCGAAGACGATCTATGTAAATCACCTTTATTTGCCCGAAGAATACTTCGAGCAGAAAGAACAATGGGGCTTCCTGCATTATGATCACCATCCCGCAGTCAGCCGACTACCGGAGCAGTATTTTAAGCTGCCTCAAGGACGGTATCCACTTGCAAGTATAGCGCGTTGGTTAGAGTAGAATAGCTTGTCATTCTTTGAGCCCACGATGCCGTAGCCTATTTTGGAAGCAGTAATATTCTTATGTACTCATAAACCTCGCTATATTTGCCGCCCTAATATCCTTGTCAACACCTTCAGGAGCAACGAGATAAAGTGGAAAGTTGAAGCAGTGTTATCGGTAGGGATGAGTTTTGTTTGGGGAAGGACAACACCCGCAGCTTGTTTTGCTTCAACCGATTCAAGACACGGACTTTCTCAACTATTTACAGAACCAAAGCATTATCTTTACGAAGCTCGAAGAGACGGCCAAAGATGAAAACAGTTTGAGGGGATGAATGAATCTTGAATTTCTCTCTGATGAATTTGCCAGTCGCTCTTCTTCATCCATAAGGATACGATCATAAAATTGATATAAAAGTTAGTAGTAATGAAATCTCTATTACAACTCAGTGGGGCATTTTTGCTGTTTATCTTACTGCAAGCCTGCCAGCCTGGCGGATTGACAATTGAAGGTGATATTGAAAACGCCGCCAATTTGCAGGTTTTTGTCGATGAAGTACGATTGGGTAAGGCTAGCAACCCATTGCAGAAAACCGATATGGATGCCAATGGGCATTTCAGTATCAATTTCCCAGAGGGGTTGGCTCCTGGCATTTATAACTTGCGAATCGGCGCAAAGCGCGTCAACTTCGTAATTAATGGAGAAGAAAGCCAGGTGACTTTTAGTGGTAACCTAGAAAACTTGCAGACTTACGATCTCACCGTTGGTGGATCAGGAGATACTCAGACGCTCGTTTCTACGATGCAAGGCCTGTTTCGTCGTGAGTTTAAGCCTGAGGACATCCAAGCAATGGTGGACTCTGTTGAGAATCCATACCTGGCAGCCTTTATTGCTTATACTTCATTAGGACCAAACGTAAAGTTGATTGGCACGCAGAAGAAAGCATTGGAGCGATTGACTGCAATTGCACCAGATGAAGAAGGAACTGCCGCTTATGCTGCTTATGTCACTTCCATTGAACAGCAGGCGATTAGTGCACAGCGTCGTAATGCTGGTCCTATCCAAGTAGGTATGGAGGCTCCAGACATTCGTCTCAGTAGCCCTAGTGGGAAGGAATATGCATTGTCTGATTTGCGCGGCAAAGTAGTCTTGCTAGACTTCTGGGCAAGTTGGTGTGGACCATGTCGTCGTGAAAACCCGAATGTTGTAGATGTTTACAATCGTTACAAGGATCGTGGATTTACGGTATACAGTGTGTCATTAGATGGACTTGACAGTCGTGGTAAGGCTCGTTTGCGTACCCAAGATGATATCGATCGTGCGATGGAAGGCCAAAAGCAACGTTGGGTGAATGCGATCCAACAGGATGGCTTAGCCTGGGAATACCACGTTAGTGACTTGAAGAAATGGGAAAGTGCAGCAGGCCGTAGCTATGGTGTGTCTAGTATCCCAAGAACTTTCTTGATTGACCGTGAAGGTGTTGTTGCCGCTGTTAATCTACGCGGTGCAGCTGCGATTGAGCAAGCACTTCAACAAGCACTATAAAAGAGACTTTTTTCTAATAAGAGCGGCCCCTTCGGACAATTGTCCGAAGGGGCCGCTTTGTTATTGTTTCAACGGAGATAGAGTTGTAAATCATACGACCCCATTCTCAATCAGCTTTGGAGGATATAGGACCATTCCTACATCTACTCTTGCCACCGCATTGATTCGTTCCATAATCATCGTGCTCCATTCCTTACTCAGGCGGCTTCCGCTAAGTTCTTCTGAACTTCCATCAGTCATTTGTACTCGAACGAATGCTTCTTCAGCCTTATGGTAAACAAATGGTACTTGGCAGTAGGTAAAGGCAAGTGCATTTGCGGGAACATCAATTTGTTGCATATCGGTATTCACGTCGCAGTATTGATATTTGCCCGCCTCGCTCATGAATTCAGAAGCTTGCAGCATTCCAGGCAAACACTCAATCTGCCCGTCTTTCACAAATACACCTAGTTCAGCGAAACGACTCAAGATGTCCTCCTTAACCTGCCCAGTCATACCTGGTTGCTGTGCTCCTGCATGACCAGGAGTATGCGAGTAAGGATCCATAGGGAAAGCACCGTAGACCTCTGGCTTCTTGTGAGTTCCTAGACCGTCACGTAGATCATAGTACTGATCAACAAGCTGCTTAATATCCTCAGCTGGCGCTCCATCTTGAATGGCTTGCCAGCAGTTTTCTGCCACAGCCAATATCAACTTGGAAACCATATGCCAATAAATAGAGCCAAGGCCTTCGTAACCAAAGAAGGTGCCTGATCGGCCAGTAAAGGACTGGTGATCAAATACAGTTTCGAAGATATCTAGGATATGATCTGCCTCTTGTTTTGGCAGGTCTCCATATTCTTCACTTGTAAGTGCCTCTAGTACCGCTTCAACATCTTTCTGATTGTTGAAGTCGCCATTGAAGTGGTAATCGCCGCGAACATCTTTGACAATCAACCTTGCATCACCTTTATCTGCCATTTGCAGTAGTAGCTTAGACGCTTCTACCTTGTCCTTTGGCAAGGTGTTTTTGACCTCAAATCGCGGTAACTGCCGGTCTGGATATAGTACATAACTATGCTGGTCCGCACGATAGAGATCGCTCTCGCGCAAGGCTTTCACCAACTCAATTACTTCTTCGGTATTTAACAGGCCAGCACTGAGCACAGCAACCTGCCCTTCCAACATCTCATAGAGGTATCGGATTGCAATTCCACCCTGATCCGTTACACTCATCAAATTGTAAGAGTGATAGAGATTGTCGGAGCGTTTATTGGCCCGGATGGAGTGATCAACAAAGGCCAGTACATCCGTGAAGAATGCGTCTAAGGATGCGGTATTTACGCTTTCCATCTTGCCACTGAAACCCTCATATACCCTTCCGCGGTAAACCTCACCTGCTTCACCTAAGGCATCAACAATCTTTCTTCTGTCTTCGTCAGAGATCTTTCCACTCAGGTGAGACTTGTGGTCATTGAACGCAACAGAGATAGACTTGAGTAACTCTGCTACCTCGGCTGAAACCTCATGCTCGGTCAGACCTTGTTCTGCAAAGAGCGTCTGACAGAAGCTCACAAAGCGACGAATATAGTACAGGGTAACCATGGAGACACCGCTTCCTACAAGTGCGTTATTAGCGTCATTCCATTCTGGTCGTTGGGTGTTGAGCCAAATTCCGGCTTCCGGGATAAAGTTAGAGAGCTTGGCCAGTAAGGTCACCAATAACTTCTCGGTGAGATTTACCATGTAAACTGATCCGGAATGATCCATAACCAATTTGCCATCGGCACCTTTTGAGCGTACCAATTGCTCAATCTTAGCTTCAAGATCATGATCAAAATCTACTGTGTCCTGCGGATCAGCTAGCAAATCTTGATAGCCCCGAATACGATATGGGACATTGGCATAAGCATATCGACGTTGGGTCATCATGACGCCTAAGGCCTTGGGCTGATGAACATGGCATAGCTCCAACAACTTAAGCAAGTAGATGATCTGGTGATCACCCCAGTACCCAATGTAAGACCAAGGATCGTCTTCCTCAATTACTTCCCAGTCGATACCATTTCGAGTAATACGATACGGGTTGTAGCCGTCTGCTGTGGAAGCACTTACAAACTTACTGATCATCCCCTCTAGGAACAGTGGGTAAGAAAGCCCAAGGGCCTCCCAGTTTTGGAAGATATCACGCCAGTTACCTTCGTAGTACAACTTCTTTTCCCCGTTTTCTTCTTGGAGCTCAATGGAGAATTTGTTCCAAGGCCGGCTTGGATCACCATGGCGACGGCTGAAAGTCAACGGAAGATACTCTAGACACAAGCGGTGTAGCTGAGGATCGTTCAACTTTGTTACTTGTTCAAGTAAATAGCCATAGTGAATCGTTTCAGGTATGTTTTCCAAGAAACTAGTGTGGCGCGTTGCCACATCTTGGTTGTACTGTGCTACAAAGGCGGAGAAGTCGCGTTGACTTACATTGTAGTTATGGTCAAAAATACCACCCCGCATTACGTTAAACAGGACGTTTCCAAAATGTCGGGCAGTAAGTAATTTGTCACTGCTTAACTGTAGACCGTCAGCACTGGCAACGATTTTGTCCAGATTGTTTGTGCCGAAGGTAATGTCCGCCTCTATCGCCTCCTCAAGCTTATTATCAGCTTTGATCCACTCCTCTAAAGCAACGACTTCTGCAGGCCCCTGATTGATTTCTGCTGCAAAATACCAATGATGGCTACTGCCTGGATCGAGACTAAGTTCTCCTTCAATGAAGTAAGCACCTCTGGCCGCACGGATATCTACCTCTGTTTCCAGGGCACTCCCCTGCCGAAAACGATCTAGCTGGCGCGAGCACAGCAAAGTAGATTGTGCTTCAAGACCGGTAGACCAAACGGTAGTAGCCTGCAGTGATTCACTCGGTTCTGCCTTATCTACAGGAATAGAACTTAGCAGGTACAGCCCCAAACCGGCATCCTCAAGCAATTCATTTTTCTTGTAGGCATCCAATAAGGTACTACGTTCTGTCTGCATCTTGAGTCCAATACCGTATGGTAGCAGGTTTTGCAGACCATCAAGAATTCGAACCTTAACCGATTCTGCTCCACTAGCGCTAAGCTCTGACTTCTTAATGAAGCCATACTTCTGACTGTTATACCAGCCATAAGAAAAAGTGAGGCCCAAATCGTGATTTTCTTCTTCGAAAATCAATTGATTGCCGCTAATGTTCTTGTATAGATTGCGCGCAATCTTGTATGCGCCGGCATAGCGATCAGAGAATGGTTCCCAAAGAAAGGTAGCGCCACTCTTCTCTACAAGTAAGATGGTCTTACTCCCTGTTAACTCCCCACTATCATGGATTTTATCATCTGTATAGTATGGGAAGAGTGCGTTTTCTGGATTTATCCTACCAGCAGACAAACCTCCTTTGCTGGAGGTATACAACCAGTGGTCAGAATCACTTACAACGCTGATGAAAAACGGGCGCATATGATCGTAGTTACTGATCTTATAGTACGGTGCGCCGTTGCGGGTCACAAATTCTCCAGTGATTTCAGCACTTGAGCTTTGTAATGGAGTTTTACCTACCTGAATAGCCTGATGGGTCATGTGAGGAACATTTGTGAAGTTTACTGTTCGAGTCTTGGCTCTTGGGGTGTTTTTGGGTAATGTTCGGTGGTGGCTGTGGCTAGGGAGTAAAATTATTTGGCTGCAAAGATGCTATTTCTAAATTGAGCGTCAAAGCTAGGGTAAGCAAATACAATATCCTAAAATAAAACATCCCGAATTTTAGCAATTGCCAAAATTCGGGATGTATATATTGATTGAGGTTTAAAACCCCGATTCAACGATTAGTCTGGACAGATAACCTTAAACTCTGTACGACGGTTTAGCTGGTGTTCTGTCTGGCTACAAGATACGCCGTCTGCGCAACGATTCAGTAGTTGCGTTTCACCGTAACCAGTACCAATTACGCGGCTACTGGAGATACCTTGAGCAATAATGTAGTCAGCAGCACTCTGTGCACGACGCTGAGAAAGCCTCATGTTAGAATCTGCACCACCACGGCTATCTGTATGCGATGACATCTCGATCTTCGCATCCTTGTTGTCACGCAAGAACTGAACAACACGGTTCAAATCTGGCATTGCATCAGAGCGAATTGCCGCGCTACCTGTATCGTATAGGATGTTGTTTAGACGAATCGCCTCACCACACTCTACTTCATCAGCACAGATCTCAAGACGTACAAATACAGACTTGCTTCGATCGTAGTTGCTAGCGTCAACGTTAACAACCTGCGAAAGGAAACTCTGCTTGGTAGCATACAACTCATAAGTAGCACGCTGATCCAAGTGGAAGATAAATGCTCCATCATCTCCAGAAATTGTAGACTTCAGGAAGTTGTCAGCATTATTCTTCAAGTTGAGGGTCACCCCAGGTAGTGGGTTCGGACTATTACAGTAGAACACCTTACCCTGAACGATGAAGTTCGGGTCATCGTAGTATACGGTGCTTTGTACAGGCTCAGAAGAGTTGAAATCACTAGTCTTAATGCTAGCTTCTTCTAGATCTACGTCATATAGTTTACCAGTGACGGTGTAATCACCAGGCTCCACGTTATTGATTTCTACGACACCCATGCTGTTGGTAGTACCAGTAGCAACTACTTGGCCGCTGCTGTTTACTACAGCTACTTCAGTGTTTGGTAGTACTTCATTGGTCATCTTATCACGTGCAGTTACCACTAGTGACTTCTCTGGGCAACCATTGTTCGCAACGGTACCAGGCTCGTCTGGGCAGTTATCAGCTTCGTCATTGATGCCGTCACCATCACGGTCAGTGATAGGACATCCTTCATTATCAACAGGGCCTGCTTCTTCAGGACACTTATCATCGCTGTCCTTGAGACCGTCACCATCTGTATCTGGGCAGCCCTTAAATTCTGCGATACCAGGAGTGTCAGGGCAGTCATCACTAGAGTCGGCAATACCATCACCATCGCGATCTGGGCAACCATTTAAGGCTACAACACCCGGAGTGTCAGGACACAGGTCTTCGGTGTCTAGAATACCGTCACCGTCACGATCTAGTACTTCTGGCTCTGGTTCTTCGTAATCATCAAGGGCCAGACGGAAGCCAATTCCTAGCTGTACATGGTCACGGAAGTCTGCACTACTAATGTGGTAGGCAGCAGTTGTGGAAAGTGAAGTGTTACCACCTAGATACCAATTCAATCCAATCCCGAGTGGAATGTCAAGATTGAATTCGTCCAGGTCATGCAAGATCGAACCGACACCTGCGAAAATCCGAGGGCGGAACGTCTTTCCTTTATAGAAATTAAGGTTAAGTAGGGCATCCAAGCCGAAGTTGAAAGCCTGACGATTTCCTGTTCCGAATTGATTGGCTGGCAAATCAGCAGACTGTAAGCGGAAAGGAAAACTTACATCGAAGTAATCGTTCAAGTAACGGAAGTACTCAAATTCCAATCCTTGGCCGAAGTCATCATAAGAGAAGTCATCAACCTGGTCTAATGGCCACTGGTAATTGCTACCAATATAGCGGAACGCCCAAGCATCAGGAGCACCTTCACTCTGGGCTTGCAACATAGGTATACTCAGCATACCTACGAATAATAAGGTGAATAGTAATCTAAACATTGTAGGAGGAGTTTGTTGAATGTTAAATAGGAACGTTTAGTTGTTGTCTACTGCAATATAGTCAACAGCACTTCTCCACCATAATAACAAGGCGATTGGGGCCAGAAAATGTTCTGAACGAACACAAAACTGCGGAATCCAGTGGGTAAACAGATAATTTAAGGAACTGGAATCGACATGACTCCAGATTCGAGCAAGGGCAGTGAGAAAGCCCCAAATGATAATATATAGGAGCGCCAACTCGCGAATTTGGCGCATTGGCACAAAGATTAGAGCGGCCGCAATGAAGTCAAGAATACCAGCTAATTTTAAGAGGCTCAGCGCTTGGCTATTGTCAACCCCAAAGCCACTGATCATCATTTGCTGAAAGTGTCCTGGAACAGGATAGTAACCGTAGGCATATAAGCCATGTCCAATAAAGGTTAAGGCAATTGTAATTCGAAAGGCATAGTCAATACATCCATAATTAGCCTTCCTGCGCACCATTAACCATAGTAGTATTGGTGTTGCCCACTGGAGGCTCAGTTCTGCAAAGTGCCCTACTCTCCAGTAATTACTCTTGGTCTCTAGAATGGCATGAAAAAGAAGAACAGCGACGCTGATAAATACCAAGGCGGTTGTTGCTGTACTCCAGCGCGAATAGCGAGCAATTAGTAACGCTAGTGCACCGATCAACAAAAGAACACCTAAAGCGATTGTCCATTGGCTAATCCAAGATCCGACACGTTCGGAAGTCACCCAATCAGACCAGGTCCAGCCTAAGCGAGCGACAATACCGGAGAAAAAGTCCTCATCCCAAACCAACACGCGTAATGGGCTATCCCAGTAAATATATTGCCATGCTCTGGCTAATAGAAGTAGAATACTAGCCCACCAGGTGGCGGTAATGGCTAACTGAGCATTTTTTCCAGTGCTTTCCATACTCGTTCAACGGGTAAGCCCATGACATTAGCGTAGGTCCCTTCAATTTTTTCGATTTTGCAGAGCCCTATCCATTCCTGAATAGCATAGGAGCCTGCTTTGTCAAAAGGCTGGTAATTCTTTATGTAGTAGTCAATTTCTCTAGGGCTCAAGTTCGCAAATTTCACCTTGGTAGTATCACCAAACGCTATTTCTTCCTCCTTACTCACCAAACAAACGCCGGTAATAACTCGATGTTCTTGCCCAGATAACTCACTCAGAATTCGCCTTGCATCTGCTTCGTCAACCGGTTTTTCATAAATCTTATTGTCTAGAATGACGACACTGTCCGCTGCCAAGATCAACTCATGATCTTCTTTTAGTAGTGATTTTGCAGCATGAGCTTTCTTTTTAGCTAAAAAAACAGGAACCTCCTCCGCAGGCATATCCGCAGGATAGTTCTCCTCTACGTTCAAAGCTTCAACTCGGAAAGGGATGCCGGCCTGGCTCAATAACTGACTCCGACGCGGAGATTTAGAAGCAAGAATGATCTCGTAATTGTGTTCTAGTATCACGTGAATTATAGTTGATAGCAGATTAATATAGTAAGTCCACCCAGTAAGTAGTATTTCCAAAATTGGCTTAGCCGATGGTAATCAGCAGAAGTGTTCGCTCTATGCAACAGTACTGAAAGAAGCAGGATGCATAGTACTAAAGTAGGTGCCAATAGTCGCCCAATGAGACTTAGTTGTAGATAGATTGATGTGAATAAGAGGATTACTATACCAGCGGACAGGATAATTGATAAGAAATAGACAACCAACTTGGCATTGCTAGCTCCCCAACTAATGGCAATACTACTCCGCCCTTGAACCCGATCCCCTTCTTCGTCCTCCAGGTCTTTAATGATCTCTCTAATCCAGGTAGAGATAAATCCGTACACCATAAATAAGGATATCAAAAATCCGGTTTGTACACTTAACTCTTCACTTAGCTGGGTCCATGAATGCCTTTCTGCTAGCCAAATGAGTCCAGCGGTGGCAGCGCAAGCGATTGCTACAAATATGTTCCCCGCCAGATGATGGCGCTTTAGTTGCTTGGGGTATATGAGAAGTAGTCCGACGAATAAGGGATAGAGCCACAACCATTCGTATTCTCCTTTCTCTGCCGCTAAAAACAGTGTCACTATGAAACCACTAACAGCGATAAGGTAAGAGAGTCGCTCGGCTCCAGCCTTGCTAATTTGATTGTCGATAATCACCTTATGAGGCCGATTAATCAGGTCGATGGGCAAGTCTCTCAAGTCATTGACAATGTAACCAATCGCAGCAACTGAAACTGTGGCAAAAATAAGAAGCCCCAATTCTGTACTAGACAGAATCGGGGCAATATTTTCTTGCTGATAAGCCTGACCCAACACCTTATTCGCAATCAACCATTGCGTGATCGCTACGACCACTAGATTTGGAAAACGAATCAGGCGAAGAATCGCTATTAGCACGCTTGTCTATTTCTTACCACGCTTACGCGCAACCTCATCTTGCTTCTTTTGTTGCTCCTTCATTGCCGCTTCCAAACGTTCCTGGAAGCCTGATCGCTTCTTCGGTTTACGTTTATTCGCTTCAAGCTCCTCTTTGATCTTATCGGTATCGATAATGAAGTTTTTAGTCACCAATGTCTGAGTGATATTGATCAAGTTACTGAAGAACAAGTAACAAGTAAGACCTGATGCAAAGCTATTGAAGAAGCCAAGGAACATTACCGGCATGATGTACTGGAAGTACTTCATCATCGGGTTAGTCCCGAAGTCCATATGCTTCGTGTTATAGTAGGTGTAGATCAGCGTTGTGATCGCCCAAAGCACAGCAAAGAGGCTGATGTGAGAACCAAAGCCTAATGGGATCTCAAATGGCAAACGAGTCAATACATCATAACTACTAAGGTCAGTAGCCCAAAGGAATCCTTCCTGCCGAAATGTAATAGCGGCTGGGAAGAATCGATAGAGGGCAAACCATATCGGAAGCTGCAAGACCATCGGAAAACACCCTCCAAGTGGATTCACGCCATATTCCCGATACATCTTCATCGTTTCCATTTGCTGAGCCTGCTGATCATCCTTGTGTTTAGCCTTAACCTTTTCGAGGTAAGGCTTCATGGCAGCCATTTTCTGTTGCGAGTACAACATCTTATAAGTAAGCGGGAATACCAACAGTTTTACGAGCAGCGTAAGCAATAGAATCGCAATACCCTTATTACCTGTGATTCCATCAAAGAAGTTGAACAATGGGCGGATGATCCAACGGTTGATGGCACCGAAAATGCTACGTCCGTAAGGAATAACATCAGTAAGGTCGTTGCCAAGCGCTTCTAGGCGCTCAAAGTTATTTGGTCCTATGTACAATTGCATGCCTACCGACTCACTTGGGCTATGGCCATATGGCAATTGAATGTCAGCGGAAACCATTTTTAGGTCTTCTGCTTCGGCATCAAGTACTTCTGTCCGTAAAACGGCACCGTCAAACTTGTCTTCTGCAATGATACTGGTGTTGAAAAACTGGTTTGCAGCGGCTACCCATTTTACTTTTTGCCCCTCAGAAGTTACCTCATCTGATGAGGTACAGGAGCAACGATCAGAATCATCCTCCGTTGGCTTATAGTAAATCGAGGTATAGTTACGCTCGTAACTTTCATTAAGCTCGATCTTGTCCAGGTAGTTTACCCATGATAGTTGCACCTGTTGTGCATCATTACGGAATACCTGCTGAAGACCTTCGAACTTCACCTCATAGTCAACGGTGTAATTGTCTTCTGACAGCGTATACACCTGTTCGATATACTGCTCAGGTCCGGCTGATGCTACCATGCGAATAGTACGTCCTTCCACCGTAGGCTGGAAGAATAATTCACTACTTCGTACGGTCCCGTTAGGTACACCCGCTACTGGCAGGAGGTATTCAAATTTGTTCTTTTTGTCCTCAAGGAGCTCCAACGGTACTTTCGTTTCGTTACCCGCAGTGTCCAGTAGGACTTTGAAATGCTCCTTTAAAACTACTTTGTCGATGACACCACCTCTTGTAGAGAAGTAAACGGTCATCAAGTCATTTTCTAGTGTTTCGATTGACTCCTCACCAAAAGTAGCTGGGGCAAAAGCACCATAGGCACCGCCGCGCTGTAGTAGTAAGACAGAGTCTGATACTGCAGGGGTAGCTACGTTGGTCTCATCACCAGTTTCGGAAAGTTGACCTGTGTCGGCCGCAGTGGCTTCAGCTTCGAGTTGCTGTTCTATATTTGCAATGGAGTCTTGTCGGCGTTGTTCTGCTTCGAGTTCGGCTGGGGAAGGCGCAAAAAATTGCTGCCAAACCATCAAAAGCGCGAAAATGAGGACAATACCTACAATCTGATTCTTATCCATGAAGGAAAATTGAGTTCTTAATTTTCGTGCGCAAAGGTATCATTTTAGACCTGCTAATTAAAACCGTAAAGCCGAATAAATCACCCATGTTCGACCAGGACCTTCAAAACGCCTACGAAAAGGCGATCTACGAAATCTTTGACCCTCCTATTTCGTGGTCGATTGGAGGTTTGGTGCCGGCTATAGACGCACTTTTAGAGGAACACCAAATCACGACTGCATGTTTAATCACAGCACATAATCCGAAATCGATTATTGTGGCTGTGGACAAGAATCAAGAACAGCAAGACTTGCTTGTTCAATTTGTTGAACAAAACGAGTGGACCTACTTTATAGGCCAAGGAAACGATTCTTCAGGCAGCTGGCCATCAGAAGATAGCCTTCTAATTCTGGGGCTCAATGAAATTGAGAGTACCCAACTTGGCCGGAAGTTCGAGCAAAATGCAGTTGTGTTCTTAGAAATTGGTAAGCCAGCTCAACTATTGTTCTGCACTCATTAGTGAGGAAGCTACCGGACGCAATCCTGGATAGCTAGCTAGAGCCTTCTCGAGGCAATCCATAGCCGCATCGAGGTCCTTTTCGTTTAGAACGTAGGCAATTCGTACCTCATCAACGCCCAGTCCAGGTGTAGCATAGAAGCCTTGACCAGGAGACAGCATGACGGTTGCCCCTTTGTATTCGAAATCCTCCAACAGCCAGCGGCAGAAGTTTTCAGCTGAATCTACCGGGAACTTTGCAAAGCAATAAAATGCTCCTCCAGGCAAATAGGAAGTAACGCCAGGTATCGCTTGAAGGCGGCGGAATACCAAATCTCTCCTACGCTCGTACTCTTCTTTTACACCGGTCAGGTATGCTGTATCATCTTGCAGCATGAATTCAGATAGCATTTGCCCAAGTCCAGGAGGACTTAGTCGCAGTTTAGCGTACTTGGAAATAGCGGCGGTCACATCCTCGTTACGAGTAACTAAAGCCCCTACCCTAGCCCCACAAGCGCTATAACGCTTCGATACGGAGTCAATAATAACAGCATGTTCTTCTAAGCCTTCAATGCTCAATGCTGAAAGGAAAGTATTATCCCCATAACAGAACTCTCGGTACACCTCGTCTACACACAAGAAGATGTCTTTCTCCTTGACAATGTTACCGAGTTCCCGAAGATCTGCTGGCGAATAGCAGCAACCAGTAGGGTTGTTGGGGTTGGTGATGAAAATCGCCTTTGTACGTGGTGTCACCTTTGCCGCAAAGGATTGCATAGGAGGCAATGCGAAGCCATCTTCAATATTGCAGGTAATTGGCGTAACTCTGATATCTGCAATGTGGCCAAAACCATTATAGTTAGCGTAAAATGGCTCTGGAACGATAATCTCATCTCCAGGATCAAGACAAGCCAATAAGAAGAATAGAATAGCCTCCGAACCACCGGTGGTTACCGTTATGTTGGAGTGGTCTAGTTCTATATCATAGCGACGGTAGTAATCGACTAGCGCCTTCCGGTAACTCAGATGTCCCTCTGCCGGACTATATGCCAAGATATCAATCGGGGTGTCTTGGAATTTTTCCAAGGCCGTCTGAGGCGTAACAATATCAGGCTGACCAATATTCAGGTGATACACATGGCGTCCTTTAGCTTTGGCAGCATCAGCAAGTGGTATCAACTTGCGAAAAGGAGACAATGGGACGGTTGTGCTTCGATGTGAAATGCCAGGCATATGTTCAAAGGCTTTATCAATGATGAAGCCGCAAAGATACGGTGATCACCAATGAAAACAGAGATAAATCAGTCATAATTGGGAGGAGTCGGCAGAAAAACAGACTTTTGAAATCGTACGTAGGAACATCAATATGGAAGACAAAAACGCGCTGGTTCTCAACCGAGATTTTCAATATGCTTTAGATCGCATGGAGAATAGCCGTGACTTATTGTTCATTACCGGAAGGGCAGGAACTGGCAAATCTACTCTTCTGCAACTGTTTCGAAATACTACCCGGAAAAAGATGGTAGTGCTAGCGCCAACTGGTGTCGCAGCCTTGAATGTCAAAGGGCAAACCATCCACTCCTTCTTCGGCTTCCCTCCTCGCCTGCTTGACCCTAGGCGAGATATTAAGCGTCGTCGATATCGGAAACTGTACGAACGATTGGAAACGATTGTGATCGACGAAATCAGTATGGTACGAGCAGATATGCTCGATAATATTGACTATTTCTTACAGGTTAATAGAAACGATCCACGCCCTTTTGGTGGCGTACAAATGGTGTTTTTTGGAGACCTTTTTCAACTTCCACCAGTGGTGGCAACTGAGGTAGAGAAGCAGTTGTTCCAGACCACCTATTCTTCGCCCTACTTCTTTTCTTCTAAAGTCCTTAAGCCTCCAGTAACCTTGGAGATGATTGAATTGCACCAGGTGTATCGCCAGGAGAATAAATTCTTTCTACGCCTACTAGAAGGCATTCGATTAAACCGATTGGACTACGAGGAGCTAGAGGCGCTTAACGAAAGGCACAAGCCAAATGAACCTGTTCCAGAGCTGGCGATTACGCTTTCTGCTCGCAATGCCCGGGTTAACTCCATTAATCAAGCTGAGCTGGAGCGCATCCCCATGCCTGTAAACCACTACACTGCGAAGGTCAGTGGCAACTTTCCCGACCGCTTATTTCCGACTGATGCTCTACTGGGATTAAAGCTGAACTCCCAGGTCATGTTCCTAAGAAATGATCCCGATAAACGATTCGTCAACGGAACGATTGGAAAGGTAGTCAGGCTTGAGGATGATAAGATTACGGTACTGGTAGAAGAAGGAGGAGCTCAGAGACAAGTTGAGACGGAGCGGCAAGAATGGGAAATCCTTAAGTATAAAATTGATGAGAGTAAACCAGAGGAGATTTCTACCGAAACACTAGGTTCTTTCAAACAATTTCCACTTCGATTGGCTTGGTCGGTGACCATTCATAAAGCCCAGGGCAAAACCTTTGATCGTGTAGTAATTGATCTAGGGCGTGGTGCTTTTGAACATGGGCAAACTTACGTAGCGCTTAGTCGTTGTCGGACTTTAGAAGGGATAATTTTACGCCAACCAATCCGCCCAAATGATGTAATTACGGATGAACGCATCATTGACTTTTACGAAGGACAGCGCTAAAGCTTTTCAGAATTTTGAAAAATCCAAAGGAAAATTTGGGATATGTATCAATGGCCGTATAAATTTGGGCAAACAAGAATATTCAAATTATGGCAAGCAGAAAGAGAAAGTCTAAGAAACAGCAACGAATTGAAGCTAAAGATGAACAGGCTAACCGCCGTTTTTTCTTAGTATTAATAGGTGTTACAGTGCTTTTATTGGTAATGATGTATTTCATTTACCAAGGCTTCTAGTCTAACGAGCACAATTGACGCAATAGGGACTTTGTGGCATAAGAACTACGCGCATCAGCGGAATATTGTTTCCACAACGTCGGCAAACGCCAAAGTGCTCTTCATCCACCTGTAATAAAGCGTGACGAAGTTTGCTCAATTTATCCTTCGCTTGTCGAAGAGCAGCCTCCGTCACGCTTTTGTTATTTATGGCGTCCATACGAGATACACGACCAATAGCATCATCTGGAGTTACCGGAGATGACATCTCCTGATAGTCCGCGATTTTTGATTCGGTCTTAGTGATTTCCTGTTCTATCCGCTCTTTTATCGCTTGCTTATCCATGGCGTGTTCTACTTTCTTCAGGACTAAGATAAGGGTTTATCTTCCGCGTAGACCCAACTCAATGACCTCCAATTCCCCTACTCTACCTTCATTGATCTCAAACCTTATGATCGTACGGACTTTGTGGAAGCCATGTTGACCACAGGCACCGGGATTAATGTGGAGCAGATCACGCTTCTGATCCGGCATCACCTTTAATATATGGGAATGCCCGCAGATGTACAGCCCAGGTTGATCTTCATCCAGAAGCTGCCGTACGCGTGTGTTGTAGCGTCCGGGATAGCCACCGATATGCGTCATGAATACTTTCAGGCCTGCTACCGTGAATATCTCATTCTCAGGGAATGCTAGACGGACTTTACGATCATCTATGTTTCCATAAACAGCCCGTAGTGGCTTAAAAGCTTGGAGTTTGTCCACTACTTCAAATTCGCCGATATCACCAGCATGCCAAATCTCATCGACAGCTTCGAAATAATCGAAGACTTTTGGGTCCAAGAAACTGTGAGTATCACTTAAAAGGCCAATCTTCATATTCCCATCTATGATTGTGGAACCATAACATAGCCATTACTCGAACGGTTGGCTAGATCGTTATAAGAAACCCATAGATAGCCATTGTTGGCCCATTGACTTCCCCAACTACTCATTACTTCGAAGGCTTGGCGATTTTCATCGAAACCCACCACCAGCAGAATGTAGGAACGATCATTATTGCTGGCTCGTGCGGGCTCCCAAATCCTAGAAGCTTCCGTAGAAGCGAATTCAGGGCTCGTCTGAAACTCAATCAAAACAGGATTTCCACGCATGAGTGCCTTACGAATCTCAAAGATCTTTTCCCTTGCTGAGGCAAAGGGTTGGTATAAGTGGAGGAAATTGTTAATCTGGTACTTAGCAGTGGCGTATACCGTAGTAGGAATTTGTGCGGCATCATAAGGGACAATAGCGGCGCTAACTGTTCCATTTTGAGCTAAAAAACGCAGCCCCTGATCAATCGATGGCCTTTGCCCTTGAGAAGCGAGGCTCAAGGAAATATAATCAGGACTTAAGTTGTCCTTATAATTTGAGTTAAGGTTGACGTAGTACTCTAAGCAGCTTGCCAACATATAGCTCCAATCTGCACCGCGGAAGCCAACACGCCGAACGGGCATCATATAGGGCTTAAGACTCTGCTGTTCTTGGATTAAGCGTGCATTGCTACCAATACCAGCAACAGTTATCATTAGTTCGTCGAACAGTGCATTGTTGGTGACCCCCAGACTGGTAACGTTTTGAGCGTCTCGTGGTGTAAGATTAGAAGGTGGTTGTGCTATTAAGGTGGTACTACTCAAGAGAATAATTATCAGTAATCTGAAATCAGGCATGGCAATGTTTTTAAGGAATAAGTAGTGTAGCTTTCTCAGAGTAGTTGATAAAAAAACGGTATCACTTCGTGGATTGTTATGTCATGAATTACTTGCCAGGTGAATAATGTACAATCCTTTGAGATTTGCTAAAGGACAACAAAAAAAAGCCACGCCCGCGGGCGTGGCTTTGCAATAATAATTCCACGAATATAAAAAGCAATGAATATTTTTCGTCAAACAGGAATTGATTCTCGCAATTCCTGGTCTAAAACGTTTACTGGGTGAGCTTATTGCTAAAGCGAATTAACGAAGCACTTGAATCTTCCGATTCACGCGACCATTTTCATTTACTACGCTCAGCACATACATACCAGCTGGAAGCTGGCTTACGTCTACTGTTGTACGATTTGTATTGAGGCCTTGCTGGTATTGAACCGTCTGCCCTGTGAGTGTTGTCAAGATCAACTCATCAATCGTTTGCTGACCATTCACATGCACCGTTACAAATTGACTACTTGGGTTAGGGAAAGTCTTCACTAAATCATCAGTGAGTACTGGCTCCTCTTCTGTTGGCTCTTCCGCTAAGCGAATGCGCACTTGGAATGGCTTAACGCGTACTGCGCTGTATTGACCAAGGGCGTCAAGGCTTGCACCAGATTCACCTCCAAATTGAAGGATAATTTCCTCATCAGCACGAATACCTGCGATATCATCAATCACGATTTCTAACGTGCCAATTTTACCGTGACCGCTTGCCACTAGGCCACTCGTTCTGGTATAACCTGCTTCGAAGAATCCGTCCTCATCGTTGTGGTCCATGTAGAGCACAGGAGAGTCATAAGCTAGGAAGTTGTCATTGTCCCAAGTAATATTAATACTACTTGGATCAACAGCATCAGGGTTGTAACCTAGCGGAAAGACAAAACCATAAATATCTTCAACTGGCTGATCTGGAGTTCCGACAAGGATATCAAACTCTACCAACTCTCCAGGAGTAACGAATAGTGGTCCTTCCAAGATGAACTCATATGGAGCATACGGCATAACCGATGGTACCATATTATGTGTCTGGCCGTAGAATGTACTAATAGCCGCGGTGTCTTGCGCAGTTACTATGCTGTTACCATCAGCATCAATGTGTTTAATGTCTAATGTTTCACTACCAGTGAATAGGCTACCCCAATCATCAGCATACTGTCCGTACCAAACATCCATTGTGGCACCGATACGCTCTTGACCAATGTCACCCATATTGCGACCAATTGGAAGCAAGTCTACCATGTTGACAATACCGTCAGCATTAGTGTCACCAGCCCAAACGCAGTCTCCAACACAAGTTGGCTCTCCATTATCGCCGATATCAAGGATAGTCATCCAAACTTTAACCTGCTTGCTTACCAAGCAATCAGTAGATTCTGGATCCTCTAGACAATAAGTGATCTCAATTTCATCCAAACCAGTGGTTACTCCTTCATTCGGAATGTAGATCAGTAGGTTGTTGCCTTGAATCTGCATGCCGTTAATGATCGTGTCAACTTCTCCCTCAAGGAAGATAGTTTCGCCTAGCTCTCCAGGAGCAGTAACCTCAAAGTTGAATGTGCTCACCGGCACATTGTACCCGATAATAATTGGAGTGTTCTTTGGCGTAGCCATGTCGAAACTCGTACGATCTGGGGCGAAATTGCTTACGAAAATAGTAACGGTAGCAATCTCAGGAGCTGCGCCGGATCCGCAGATGCTAGATTGATAAGTGAATTGATCAACACCAACAAAACCAGAATTAGGCTGATATAAGATGTTGTCACCCTCAATGGTTACTGATCCACTAGTTGCCAGGCTTTCGATGCTAAGGTTACATCCAGACAAAGCAACATCATTGTCAGTTACATCAACAGAAACAGGAGTGTTAGTCGTAGTGAATGCTCGGTCATTAAATGCGAAAACATTTGTGACTAGATCCAAAACTTCAATCTCGAAGATTACTTCATGGTTACCATCCGTAAATCTGATTTCGTCTGTTCCAACGTAATCAGTACTTGGCATGTATGCCGGTACGTCTGCACCAGGATCAAATACCCCATTACTTGGAGCTTGATTAAGTGTATAATCCTCAGGAATTAAGATAAACTGCGATTCATTCTTTTTGGTGAAGACTTTCACCACTTCGTCATCGGTAGATGGCGTCTCCTGCATCACAGTAATACTTACTGTACCATCATCACAATCTCCTACCCCATTACAGAGAGCATAATTGAAGTGTGCTGTTCCTCGGAATCCATCAGCTGGCGTAAATGAAATTAGACCAGTTACTGGATCGAATGTAGCTGAACCGTGGTTAATTGCCGGAACTGCTTGCAGAATCTTTACACCATTGCTACTGATGTCATTTGCTAAAACATCTACAACAACAGTTTGGCTAGAGTAAGTAACAGCATAATCATGATAGGCGTCGATTAGCGCAGGCGCAACTGTTACTGAAATGTCCAAATAAGTGAAGTGTGGTGCTGGAGACATGTCCCAGCGAACAATACGGAACGCATCCGTACCAATAAATCCTTCGTTTGGAGTGTAGGTAAGTTCGTAGTTGAAAGAAGAGGTCCGAATCCACTCGACAGTACCATTCTGGGGCTCAAAGGCTCCTGGCATCGAGGGTGAGTTAGGGCGCGAAGTAAACGCATACCCGACCTCCGTGTTTTGGAACGTCAGCAGGTCGACGGCTTGCCCCCAGCCTATCAAGGGGACTAGCAGCATCGCCAGCACGACGAGTGTTATTTGTAAGGCTTTATTCATGGATCGTGGATTATAATATCATTGCTAGGGCACAATATACGATAAAATCCAGTGTTTGCACAATAAAATTGTGGCCGTATTTCATCCTTAAATGAGAGCCTGCTCTGAACCCAATTTAGGTCACCAATTCTTATCCTTAATTTTCAGTGTACTCACCTCCTTGTTTTAGTGATTTTTTTTGTCGATATTGTGAAGCGTAGAGTTCAAGTAGTGATGATTTACTTGTTGATTTTGAGATGATTAGATCTTTATTCTGTGAATAATTCCATTGACAGCACGAAATTAGCAGGAGTCTTGCGGACCCTAGACAAGAGTCAGCGACTAGCCGCTAAAAAATTTTTAGAATCTCCCTACTTTAATAAGAGCAAGGAGATAATAATTTTATTCCTGGAGATTCTCAAACTGCAGGAAAAAGAGAAACCTCTAGACAAGGTCAAATTATGGAAAAAAATCGTCCAAAATAAGCCCTATAATGACCTAAGATTTCGGAAATTTTGCTCGGATTTATCTAAGCTAATAGAGCGTTTTTTGGCACAGCAGGCCTTCGAAGAAGACCCTCTTCAGATGAAGCTATTTCTGTTGACAAAACTTAGTCAGCAAGAACAAAGGGCACAAAAATCGTCTAAAACAACGACCAACCTTTCTAAGAAGATGATTCAGAATCATCCCTATCGGGATCATTCTTATTTTCTTTATCGCTATCAATTGCAGCGGAGTTTCTACGACCTTGAAAACTTCGGTACGAAGCGTGGTGTGCGGTCAAACATTGAGGAGATATCTTCCAGTCTTGACTCCTTTTATATTGGTGAAAAATTGCGTCTCATAACAGATGCGGAGAGTCGTAAGTCGCTTAAGGCGCGCGAGTATGAAATTGCTTTTACTGATACAATTTTACAACTCGCGCAGTCTAGTGTTGCTGAGAAAGACCACCTACCGCATATTGATATCTACCTCCAAATCTACCAGCTGCTTTCTAATAGCAACGCTGATGAGAGTTACTTTAGACTAAAGGAATTGATTAAGGAAAACGCACACCTTTTTCCTCAAGAAGTAGCAATTGAGGAATTGTACGGTGCTGCACAGAACTACTGTGTAAAGAAGATCAACTCTGGTGATCGAAGTTTCCTTAATGAGCTGTTTGAATTGTTTAAACTACAAATTGAACAGAGTCTACTGCTTTCAGATGGGCGACTTAGTCCATGGTACTTCCGGAATATTATCGTTGTAGCTCTGCGCTTAGGAGAATACGACTGGGTAGAAGACTTCATCAATAGATTTAAGGACGATCTACCTGAGTCCCACAAAGAGAATGCAGTAACCTATAATATGGCGCAGCTGTACTTCTATCAAAAGAAGTATAATAAGGTATTGGAGCAACTTCGCTTTGTGGAGTATGATGACATGTCGTACAACCTTAACTCAAAGGTGATGCTAATGTTGACGTACTACGAGCTTGATGAATTTGACTTGCTCGACTCCCACCTGGATACCTTCGAAGTCTTCTTAAAGCGTAGAAAGGACTTTACCGCAGATCGGAAACAAATCTACATTTGGCTAATTAAGTACACCCGTCGTCTGACTAGAATAATACCTAGTGACAAAAAAGCCTTGCAAAAACTCAAGGAAGACATCCAATCAACGAAGGGCGTTGTGAATGCCAATTGGCTTTTAGAAAAAATTGCTGAGCTAGAATAAACTCCTAGATGCTGCGAGCCAGTAAAGCTTCTACTGCTGCGGCTGGTTGAATCAATCGGCCAGTATTTTTAGTATCTCTAGTGGCTTTGCCTGTGCGCTGCAAAATCTTAAATGCCTGCTTATGTGTCAACTCAGGACGTAGGCTTTTCATGACGCCGATTAAACCACTGACATAAGGTGCAGCCATGGATGTACCATTATGTGCTGCATAAGTATTGTTGGGCTTTGTACTGTAAATGCCTACTCCTGGTGCAGCCACTGCCATTTCAAGATTATTGACGCGGTTGGAGAATGACGCTCGTTGCAACTGATTATCAATTGCTGATACACCGATGATCCCCGTAGCATTTACCGGGCTAAAAGCTTTGGCATCGCGGTTGCTGTTACCAGCTGAAGCAACTACAATAGCGCCATTATCGGTGGCATAGCGCACGGCTTCGCTGTAGGCACGTTGACGAGATTGCGTACTGAATCCTCCTAGCGACATGGAAAGTACATCTGCCCCGGCATCTACCGCGGCAATCATACCTTTGATGATATCTTGTTGTGTGCCACTTCCACCTGCTTTTAGGACCTTGACACTACTGATGTTGAAAAAGTCGCCAGTACGTGCATAGGAGGCCACTCCTACCCCATTGTTAGTGACGGCACCAGCAATGCCTGCGCAGTGCGTCCCATGTCCTTGTGGGTCATTATCGTACTTTGAACTGATGGAGCGAAAGTTCCCACTTAGATCCTCGTGGGCAGCGTCAACGCCAGTATCAAGAATAACCACTAGGGCTTTCTTTTGAGGCTGAAGATTACGTTCATTAAACAGCTGGTACAGTTTGTCCATTTCTAAAGCAGCTAGTGCCCATTGTTCCACTACACCTGGATCATTCACGCCTAAGCGTTCGTTCAGTTTCGGCAAGGTTCTGGCCGGATTGATCTCTATTTGAATGATTTCATTCGGCTCTACCCAGTCTACCCAGCCAGTAGCTTGAATTTCTTCTATTCTGCTTTGTAGGTCTGCAGCTTGTTCGAGTGGTATGTTGACGGTATAGTAGTCATCTAAATCGGTAAGATCTCCATGGCTAGGAGTAAATGCTTGTTCGGTAGTCCAACCTTGGTCTCCGATCCACCGCCGCCATCGTTCTCCGAATTCAGGGCTGCTCAACTCTGCTAATAATTCGGCATGCTCATCAATATTTGCAGGAGCTACCACTTCAGTCACAGCTTCTTCTATATGTTGCTTTGGCTTCGGCTCAAAGACCTGATGAAAGGCGATCATGGCCATGATTACGGCAATACTTCCAACGATGGCAAATCTGCCACTTTGGGCAAGAGCGCGAAATACTAAGGCTGCGCCGCCGAGAAATAGCAAGTCGGTAAAACTTTGACCGAGGAAAGCCTGCACAGAAGTAGCACCAGCCATTGTGCCTACCAACCAAATACCTAGACCAGGTAAAAGGGCAAAACGTAGGCGTGCTACTTCTTCACGGTCCAGCATTAGGCCCATTAGGCCGGCTAGACTCAAGATAAAACCTAATGAATACAACATCGGTCAGGGATTTCGTTGAACAAACTTCTACCAATATAACGCACAGCAGCTGAATTCGGCCATCGCTCTGCTTAAACCCCCATTATTTTCGACTAAGGTGCTGAAAGAGTAGTCGCCCAGCGGACGATTCGCCACACAACCATTTTATATGAAGGAATGTTGATAAGTTGTTTCTTTATTTGCGCACTTTTGCGCCTTAGCACAAGACCATCTAATCAAGGCTCAGTAAAGTTGTAACAGTTTTATAATTTTGCGGGCATTAAAAAACAGAATAACCAACCATGAGCGATAACGGTATAGCACGTGAAAAGTGTGTAATCATTGGTTCCGGCCCTGCCGGTTACACGGCAGCAGTTTATGCTTCGCGAGCTAATCTGCAACCTCTTCTATTCACCGGTCAAGAACCAGGTGGCCAATTGATGATTACCACTGATGTAGAAAATTATCCTGGCTACCCCGACGGTGTAATGGGACCACAAATGATGGACGACTTCCGTAAGCAAGCAGAGCGATTTGGAACTCGTGTTCGCATGGAACTCATTACGAAGGTAGATTTTAGCGGCCCCGTGCATAAAGTATGGACTGAGGCTGGTGAAGAGATTCATGCTGATAGTATCATTATATCAACTGGGGCTAGCGCGAAATGGCTTGGTCTGGAGTCAGAGCAGCACTTCATGAATAAGGGCGTTTCTGCCTGTGCGGTGTGTGACGGTTTCTTCTTCCGTGGACAGGAACTGGCTATCGTTGGTGCTGGAGATACCGCGGCTGAGGAGGCACTCTACCTTTCTAAGTTGAGCCCTAAGGTGCACATGTTGGTACGCCGCGACGAAATGCGTGCTTCAAAAATCATGCGTGATCGCGTGAAGTCAACAGAGAACATCCAAATTCACTGGAACACAGAAGCTGTTGAGGTAGTTGGAGGTGAAGAGGTGGAAGGTGTTCGGGTAGTCAACAATAAGACGAACGAAGAAACGGTACTGGATGTTAAGGGCTTCTTCGTAGCTATTGGCCATAAGCCAAACACTGATATCTTCAAGGGATGGCTGGACATGGACAATGCTGGCTACCTTGTAACCCAGGCGAAAAGCACAAAGACCAATATTGAGGGTGTTTTCGCGAGTGGCGATGCTCAAGACAACATCTATCGTCAGGCCGTTACTGCGGCAGGTACGGGTTGCATGGCGGCTCTTGATGCGGAACGCTACCTTACGGAAAAGCAGATCATCTGATCTTCTATAAGATAACAATGGAATCTTTATAATCGGGGCTTGTCTGCATAGGCAAGTCCCGATTTCATTTTAGCTTAGCTTGAGTGGTAAAAAGCCTTTAGTTTACTCCTCTAGGTGGTAGCTTCTTTATACCTTAGCGGCGCCCTAGCGAATTGTCAACTAAGAATATAATTTATTCGATTTATGGCTAATGCGACTAAGACCCGTTTCCGGGCCGGTGTGCTTCATGGCGATGAAGTAACTGCCTTGTTCAACTACGCTAATGAAAACAATTTTGCTATTCCTGCAGTCAATGTTGTTGGTACTAACTCTACCAATGCTGTTTTGGAGACTGCACGAGAGCTAAATTCACCTGTTATTGTACAGTTTTCCAACGGTGGAGCTGGCTTCTTTGCTGGTAAAGGCATGCCCGGTGAAGGCCAGAAAGCAGCTGTCCTCGGTGGTATCTCGGGTGCAATGCACGTACATACAATGGCAGAGGCTTACGGTGTAACAGTAGTACTGCATACAGACCACTGTGCCAAGAAGATCTTGCCTTGGGTAGACGGTCTGCTTGATGCTGGTGAACGCTTTCACGCCAGTCGTGGCTATCCGTTGTATAGCTCCCACATGTTAGACTTGTCTGAGGAGCCAATTGAAGAGAATATCGAGGTATGCGTGGAGTATCTGAAGCGCATGTCGAAGATCGGCATGACCTTGGAAATCGAACTGGGTGTAACCGGTGGTGAAGAGGACGGTGTAGACAACACTGACGTAGATAACGCTCTGCTATACACGCAGCCAGAAGAAGTAGCATACGCTTATGAGAAGCTTTCAGCGGTTAGTGATCGCTTCACTGTAGCTGCCGCCTTTGGTAATGTACACGGTGTATATAAGCCAGGTAACGTACAGCTGACTCCAAAGATTCTTAAGAACTCTCAGGATCACATCCAGGAGAAGTTTGGCACTGGTGCTAACCCAGTTAACTTCGTTTTCCACGGCGGTTCTGGTTCTTCTCGTGAAGAAATTCGCGAAGCAATTGAATACGGCGCAGTGAAGATGAATATCGACACTGATATGCAGTGGGCATTCTGGACTGGCGTTCGTGATTATTACGAAGGTAAGCGTGACTATATGCAGACTCAGATTGGCAACCCGGATGGTGATGATAAGCCAAACAAGAAGAACTATGATCCTCGTAAATGGCTACGTGCTGCTGAGGAATCATTTGTTGACCGCTTGAAGTCTGCTTTCGAAGACTTGAACTGCATTAATCGTAATGCATAATAGATAGCTGCAGCAAATTGCACTGCAAAGCGCGATTTGTTTTGGTAGTTGAAACGGGAATCAAAACCTTTAGGGGCAATGGTTCCCGTTTCTTTTTTTCTTCTAGCCTACTGTTTGACAATTTTCCGTTCAAACTGCCCTTCGCTATTGAATACTCGCAAGAAGTAAACACCTGAAGGGAGAGCTGACAGCTCAAGCATTTCATCTAGTACACTGCTAATGCGAACCGACCTGCTCATCATTACCTGGCCGTCAACTGCTACAACTGTCATGTTAAGATCAACGGGAGTTTCTACCTGAATTTGTACTCTCAATTGATCAGAGAAGGGATTCGGACTCACGGTGACAGTGCGTATGAATGCAGGCAATTCCTCAACGCTTACCACAAAGTCAAAGGTAGCAGAGGTATTCGTACAGCCGTTGCCATTAGTCACAGTCACACTGTATACCCCAGGTTCTTCCGGAGTATAGGTACTTTCGGTTGCACCCGGGATCGGCATACCATCCAACAACCACTGATAACTGGCAAAGTTAGCTCCAGTAACTAGATTGCCCTCTTCCAGGGCAATCTCTGGTTGTGGCAGATCATATTCCTCAATAGAAAAGGAAACATTGATAGCGCAGCCATTATCATCAGTTACTTCAAGATTATAGGTTCCAGCTGCGAGCTGATCAAGTGCCAATTCTGGCTCTACAGTATATGGTGGCGCACCGCCGCTCACTACTAATTCTGCACTACCATCATTTTCGCCTTCACACACATCATTAGTCACAGTTACATCAGCAGAAAAGCCGGCGCATTGATTGACCGTAATTTGATAAATTTGACCACCAAAATAGTTGGCTAAATATACCTCTCCCTCATTGTCTTCACCGAAAGTAGAATAGGTGATCGAGAATTCAGCCAGTACTTCCGCAGTCCATCCTCCATCGCCATCAGATTCTATGCTGAGAAGGTCGTCATCACAGAAGTCGCCGTATAGGTACTTCCCATATAGCTCGGGGTAATTGCTGCCTCGGTATACCACACCGCCAGTTACGGAGCAATAAGGCGAATTAAAACCATGTGGCAAGGTATGCACTGGAAAGGTATAGTCGCCATTACAACTCGGGCTAGAGTCAAACTGATCATCTCCTTCGTAGCAACGCCAGCCATAGTTCTCGCCACCAGCACTGGACGTAGGCTGAAAATCGATCTCCTCGAAGGCATTCTGACCTACATCTCCAATCCAAAGGTCTCCAGTAAGGCGATCAAAGCTATATCGCCAAGGGTTACGTAGGCCTATTGCCCATATCTCGTCTAGCACTTCATCATTACCGACAAATGGGTTATCCGCTGGTATTCCGTAAGGGACTCCTTCTGCGTCGATATCTATACGAAGCATTTTACCAAGCAGTGTACTGGGGGTCTGGCTGTTGTTCCAAGGATCTCCCCCACTTCCACCATCGCCAAGGCCGATATACAGGTATCCGTCGGGCCCAAACTTGATGCCTCCGCCATTGTGGTTGCTAGCAGGTTGACTTACTGCCAGGATTTGCAGCGCACTATTCGGATCCGCCACATCTGGATTGTCATCACTTCGGCTGTAGCGGACAATCCTGGTGTCACCGCCACTGTTGGTGTAATTCACAAAGAAATAGCCATTCTCTTCGTAATTTGGGTGAAAGGCTAACCCCAGAAGTCCTTGCTCTCCACCATTACTTACTAGATTTGATATATCAAGGAAAGGCGTGGTCAGGGTCGAACCCGAAGGGTCAATAATCTGTATTCGGCCACTTTTTTCAACGATGAAGAGCCGATCATCTCCCGCATGGGTGATGTCGACAGGCCGGGAGAATCCGCTTGCGACTAATTGTAATTCGATGGTCTGACCAGAAAGGGAAATAAAAGAGCAGAGCACCAAGGTGCAGTAGAAGAACTTCTTCATAGATTGTGGCTTGTAACTATTTGTCTAATTCTTAATTGCCGAGGATCGGACTATCTTATAAAACTACGGTACCTAGCTCTTTGGCTAAACTATTTCTCAAGTTTTGTAAGCGCTGTTGCAATTTCATATAGAGGACTAAGTCTTCTTGCGCGTTCTGTTCCATTAATTCTCTAAGCTTCTCGATATTCTCATCGCAGAGGCGACTTAACTTACGCAGGCGGAAGCGTTTTAGACCGTGTGAGCTGTCTTTTAGAAAATTCTCATCCGGTGCTTTCTGATTGAGTACTACATCCCACTTCTTTTCCCAGTTTTCACTGAATTCATAGGGTGTGGCAGCCACGTTGATAGCTAATTGACGAAGCTCCTCCGTTTCATGCTTCATGAAGTGATCGATCGACGGCGTTTCGCCCCGCTCGATCAACACCTGAATCTCTTTTGCTATTCGCTGATAAAGTGGGCTGTCAAAGTTATCTATGACATCATCGATATTGCTCAAGATAAATTGAGCCACGGTTTGGGCATTGTCCTCGTCAAAAGACTTATCACCGAATAGGAGTAGCAGACGCACTAAGTCACGCTCCTGGTACTCATCACCCTGAATAGTAGGCTTTTCTGGCTCCGGTGGCGGCGGAATCTC
>ENA-UENT01000046-UENT01000046.1-marine-metagenome-genome-assembly--contig:-NODE-46-length-97536-cov-4.883665_pt1 | contig 97536 bp, 59 predicted proteins | sample MGYA00237879_ERZ529330 | MGnify/ENA primary metagenome ERZ529330 (study PRJEB26372, sample SAMN05368345) | marine metagenome | biome: cultured habitat; feature: ocean water; material: water; isolation... | reverse complement strand
AGTAATAGCACGAACTAGTGCTACACCACCACCAGCAACGATACCTTCTTCTACAGCAGCACGAGTTGCGTGTAGGGCATCATCTACGCGGTCTTTCTTCTCCTTCATCTCTACTTCAGTAGGTGCACCTACATAAAGTACAGCTACACCACCAGAAAGCTTAGCTAGACGCTCCTGCAACTTCTCGCGGTCGTAGTCAGATGTAGTAGTCTCAATTTGAGCCTTGATCTGGTTGATCCGAGCCTGGATCATATCTTCCGCACCAGCACCGTTTACAAGGGTGGTGTTGTCTTTGTCTACAGTCAGCTTTTCTGCCTGACCTAGGTGCTCCAAGCTAGCGTTCTCTAACTTGTAACCCTTCTCTTCGCTTATTACTGTACCGCCAGTTAGAATAGCGATATCTTCCAACATCGCTTTACGACGATCACCGAAACCAGGAGCTTTAACAGCTACTACTTTCAACTGAGCACGTAGGCGGTTCACCACCAATACACCCAATGCTTGGCTTTCGATGTCTTCTGCTATGATCAATAGTGGGCGACCAGACTGTACTACCTGCTCCAGGATAGGTACGATGTCCTGCATGTTGCTGATCTTCTTGTCAAAGATCAAGATGTACGGATTTTCGTATTCCGTAACCATGTTTTCAGGATCGGTAACGAAGTAAGGAGATAGGTAACCGCGGTCAAACTGCATACCCAATACCTCATCTACGTAAGTATCAGTACCCTTTGCTTCTTCAACAGTGATTACACCGTCCTTGCTTACACGCTTCATAGCGTCAGCGATCAAAGAACCGATTTCATTGTCGTTGTTCGCAGAGATTGCACCTACTTGCTGGATCTTCTCGAAGTCATCACCAATTACTTCGCTTTGGCCTTTCAGGTCATCAATGATAACCTTTACTGCCTTGTCGATACCGCGCTTCAGGTCCATTGGGTTAGCACCTGCAGTTACGTTCTTCAAACCAGCACCGATCATTGCCTGTGCCAAAACAGTAGCAGTAGTAGTACCGTCACCAGCGATATCGGCAGTCTTGCTTGCTACCTCCTTCACCATCTGAGCACCCATGTTCGCTACCGCGTCTTCCAACTCTACTTCCTTGGCAACAGTTACACCATCCTTAGTTACTTGTGGTGCGCCGAAGCTCTTTTGGATTACTACGTTACGGCCTTTTGGTCCGAGTGTTACTTTCACAGCGTTCGCCAAGGCATCTACACCATTGCGTAGTTTTTCCCGGGCGTCTCTATCGAAGCTAATTTCCTTAGCCATATTTAGATTGTGTTTTTAATTTTTTAGGAATGAAAATGGAGATTCAAAAGTGAGCGTCGATTACAGAATAATCAAGATGTCATCTTCGCGCATGATGAGGTAATCCTCACCTTCAAAATTGATTTCCTGGCCAGCGTACTTACCATAAAGTACGATGTCACCTTCTTGAACGGTCATTTTGTTGCCGTCCTTACCAGGACCAACGGCTACAACTTCACCACGCTGTGGCTTCTCCTTAGCTGTGTCCGGAATAATGATGCCACCTTTAGTGGTCTCTTCTGCCGTCGCGGGCTTGATCACTACTCGGTCGTTGATGGGCTTCATAGAATGAATTTGATTATCTGTTAAGAATTAATTGTCAATTAGGCGTTGCTTGTCACAACATGCATACGATAGCACAATACGTGCCAAAAGGGTAGGGGCTGACAAAGCGTCAGATTGACAGGTTGTTTTCTGCCTTATCCTGTCAGTTGGGGAAATTGGGCGTGAAGATTTGACAGTTTTACTACTTCACAAGAGGGGCGGTTATGCCATAAAAGAACGGCAGAAGGACCGCCGTTTTTCAATTTCCACTGGTGGGTCATGTGCCGACCACTGATGGGATAGGATCGGCCGTTGGTTGAATTCTTTTGCATTCCTTAAACCACTTGCCGATATTTTGATCTAATTACCAGATTATTTAGCGATCTTGATCAGTGCTGACGCTATATTAAGGTGACATTGCCTAGCTCAAATCCTCAAAACCAATGAAGCTCACTTACCTATTTTGTTTGTTAGCGACTTTATCCATCCTTCCGCAGGTCTACGCCGCAGAGGATGAGCCCCAGTACCGCGTGTATGTGTTCCTTAGTGAAGAATGCATCATCTCGCAAAGCTATGCGTTGGAGCTTCGACAACTGCACCAGGAGTATGGCGCGTCGCAGTTTGAATTTGTAGGTGTATTCTCTAATCCGGCTTCTAACCCAAGCAAAATGGCAGCCTTTAAAGAGAAGTATAATTTCCCCTTTCCTTTTCAGCATGACCGTAGGCAGGAAATCATGGATCGCTTCAGCGTAGAGTTTACCCCGGAAGTTGTTGTTCTGGACGTGTCCACAGATGCTGTATTGTACCAGGGACGCATTGATAATACTTTTTATCGAGTAGGACGAAGAAGGCGCGTAACCACTACCAGTGAGTTGACGGATGTACTAGCTGCACTTCGCTCGGGTCAAGAAGTACCAATTTCTTCGACACCAACGGTAGGGTGTATAATTACGCCTGCAGGTGATTGGATCAAGAATGCTCCGATGTGCCAACCGACGCCTGAGCAATAGTGCAGGCGTTTGTAATAATTCGAAATTTATCTAATTGCAATAAAATGAAATACCTTCTACTAGCTCCGATGATATTGTTCGCTTCTCTGACCTTGGTTGCCCAAGATGTCAACTATAGTGAAGATATCGCCCCAATCATTTTAGATAACTGTACCGTTTGCCACCGTGCTGGTGAAATCGGCCCGATGCCGCTCACCAGTTATGATGAGGTTCGAAATTGGGGAGCCATGATCAAGTATGTCACCGAGATCAAGTACATGCCACCTTGGCCACCAAACCGTGAGTATTCTCATTTCTTAGGAGAACGCGGCCTTACCGATGAAGAAATCTCACTAATCGCGGAATGGGTAGATAACGATATGCCGGAAGGTAACCCAGATGATGCACCTGAGGTGCCAACGTTCCCCGATGGGTCTCAGGTAGGTGATCCAGACTTAGTCTTGTCGTTTGCAGAATCCTATGTACATCAAGGAGACAATACCGATCAGTACCAAATTTTTGTGCTTCCTACTGGCTTGACCGAGGATAAGGTCATTAAGTCAATCGAGTTTCGTGCTGGCAATAGTGCGATCGTTCACCACGCACTAATGGCCATCGATGATACCGGAGAGGCACTTGCTATGGATCAAGCCACCAGTGAGTATGGTTATGTGGGCTTTGGTGGTTGGGGGGTTGAAATTCTTGATGAATACCCTGGCTATGTACCGGGTGCGCGGCCGAATATTTACCCTGCTGGTATTGGGCAGACTATGCCAGCTGGTTCAGATTTACTGATTCAAGCTCACTATGCACCGATCTCCACGGACCAGTCTGACTCTTCAACAGTCAATATTTTCTTTGCAGATGAGGATGAGGAGGTAGATCGTTTTGTAGAGACCCACATCATGCTGCCGTTCTTTGGCACTTTGGTGAACGGTCCTTTCGTGATTCCCGCCAATCAAACGCGCAATTTCCATGGAGTCTTCCAAGTGCCTTTTAAGGTCAGCGTCATGGGCTTGGCTCCTCACATGCACTTGCTAGGTAAAAATTGGTTGGTGTATGCAGAGCAACCCAATGGAGAAATTGTGAATCTAATTGATGTCCCTGAGTGGGATTTCAACTGGCAGGGCACCTACTTCTTTGATCGCTTCCAGGTGTTAGAGGCTGGTGCAACAATTCATGCCTTTGCGGAATATGACAACACGACGAATAATCCCTTGAACCCCAATAATCCACCACAATTGGTGACTTGGGGCGAAGGAACCGAGGACGAAATGTACTACTTGCCATTACTGTATCTTCCCTACCAGCAAGGCGATGAAGACTTTCGTTTTGGAGAGGATGGTACAGTGACGGATACCGAAGAGCCTATTTTGCCACTGGCTGAAAATAAGCTAGAGGCCATTTATCCGAATCCCACCTTTGGAGATATTACGACCTACTTTACCTTGGCTGAGACTGGCAGGATCAGTATTGATATCCTGGATGTGAATGGAAGGTTAGTGCAGCAACCCGTCCAGCAAGAATTACATTTGCGTGGTCAATATCGATTGGAGTTACCGCTCGCTGATTTGGCAGCAGGCGTATACTTGGTCCAAGTAAGAGGCAACGGTTTCACACTTTCAGAGAAGGTAGTAGTTGCGAAGTAAAGAGATAATCAAACCTAAAAAACAAAAAGCCTGGCGGAATACATTCCGCCAGGCTTTTTCGCTTGTGAGCGATGCTTGCTTATAGCCCCATGTCGGTTACAGAGCTGTCAGCAATCAATGAAGTGGCGATGCACAAAATAAATAGTGCGATAGCCAAATACCAGGTCACCTTCTCGATGAAGTCAGTTGATTTTGCTGCACCAAAAACTTGGTTAGCAGATGAACCACCAAAGGTAGAGTCAATACCACCACCTTTTGGGTTTTGGATCAAAACTGCACCCATCAGAAGCAAGCATACCAGCGCCGTCAAAATTGTCAAGCCGGTGATCATATCTTTATAATTTTTGTTTCAGTTCTTCAATTGTGGCCGCAAAGTAACGGCTTTTTTCCGGATATAACAAGCTCAACCGTTGGTAGATTTTGATGGCCTTGCGATATTGTCCTTGTCGCACCAATAGCTTGGCTAGCGTCTCTGAAGCAAGATTTGCGGGGTCTTGTACGCTTTGCTTTGCCACCTCCTTGGCTTTAGGCGCTTTACGGCTTTCCGTACTCGTTCTGCTACGCAGCGCTTTCCAGTCACGGGAAGCCTTAGATCGATGCTCTCGCCAACTATTGAATTCGGTCTTCGGTTGAGGGTTTAGTCTACCACCTCTTAGCAAGGAACCAGAGATTAAAGTGGTAAGTAAATCGGAAGAGACGCGATAAGGTGGGACGGACGACTTTTCTACGACTGGGCCAGGTACAGATAGATCCTCCGATGGCTCTTCCTGTTCTTGTTCAGTTTCCTCTTGCATTTTCTCCTCTGGTACGTCAAACTCTACAGTAACCGATGAGTCAGCTTCTTCTATGGCACCAGAAAAACTTAACTCTTCTTCCTCCTCCTCCACTTCGACGGGGAGTGGTGTCGCAGTGCTCAATGGCACGGAAACAGACTCTTCCTGTACTTCTTCTTGTACCACCGGGATCTTATCCATTTCCCGCATTTGGGCTAAGTCCTGCAGCTCGAGTCGGTCTTCAGGTTCTGTGTCTAATTCCAGCAATTGAGGAATTTCACGCGTGACAAACTCGTACAGATGCTGACGGTCAAGCGTGGAGCTGGCTAGATCGTGGAGATATTGCTCAAATTTTGGATCCTGCTCAATCTTACTTTTCAGCAGCAATAGACGACGCAAATTAGCCGAATACGGGTATTCCGCTACCAGGTTCTTGATTTCCTGATAGGGTAGCTGGTAAAGTTTGGCTGGTTGAGCCAAGTATGTGCTAAAGCTTTCTGCGTTCATTCCTGCTGTACCCAATATATGGTTATGGAGGGATGCCTCGTGGGCGGATTCAAAAATAGACTTAATCGGCAAAATTAGCAAATTTGAAAAACGGTATGGCAAGTTAAAATTGGATTAATTAGCATCTTCTAGCTCATTCAATCCTCGGATGATTTTCATTGTATTGCCTAGCTATGTCTTACATTTGCAGCCGCATATCATAGAACGCTTTCAAAATTATGCAGACATGAGAACTTTCTTCCTGTTGTTATCCCTATGTATGATCCTTAGCTGTCAGAACAATTCCAGCGAGGGTTCGACGGCACCAAGTGCAGGTGCAGGTTTGGAGGGTGATTATCAATATGAGAACATTCCCGGATCAAGTGTTACTGTTGCTAGCCGCTACTCTCCAGATGGGGCATTGCTAGAACAAGGTAATGTTCGTAATGGTGTGAAAAACGGAACATGGACCTACTACGGTCCGGAAGCTGAATTCCCAGTCAAAGTGATAAGCTTTGTGGATGACCAATACAATGGGCCATACATGGAGTTCAATGACCGAGGGCAAGCAGAGTTACTCGCAACTTATAAGAACAACAAGCTTCATGGTCCTTGGGGTAAGTTTCGATTTGGTCGCCCGGAAATGACAGCCAATTACAAAGACGGAGAGCTAGACGGAGTTATGCGAGAATATGACTTTCGTAACGGTAAGCTAAAGAAGGAAGCCTCTTACAAAGCCGGACAGTTGGATGGTCTAGTACGTGACTATGATGAGGAGGGGCAGATTATGGTCGAGTATATGTACCGCAATGGAGAGAAGATTAGTGGCGGTGTCGTTGACCGGCAATAATTAATAGTAGGGTAGACCCAAGGGACTACAGTTTCTTGGGCTTATCCGATTGCAGATCGTTTTCTACTTCCGATCCTTTGTTCTTTTGTGTCACTATCTCCATGTCACTTTGGTGATTACCAGGTCTTTCTTGACCAATACTGGCATCCAAAAAAGGTTCTTTTTGGTTGTTGATCCAGTAAAACAGAGATAGTAAATCTTTTATGCCTGCCATTGGTTTAACGAATTATGGGCGGGGTTCAACCAAAGTTGGCCCGAATCTTTGCCACATTCAATCGCAAAGGGTATGTAATCGAAAATATTACAGCCTACTTAGTATGAATACGAGCCGTTGCCAATGGGTCAGCATGAATTGCGGGGGAGAAATGAAGTGAAAAGTACTTTTCTGGTAAATGCTAAGTGTCTAGATTTTCCAAGTAATCTTTGGGTGTCAGACCAGTGATGTCCTTGAATACCTTGTAGAATGTAGACTTGTTCTTAAAACCGCACTGTTGGGCCACACCGAAGAGGGTAAGGAACTCGTGTGCGCCTTCAGTCAGCCGATATTTCACGCGTTCAATACGATAAGTATTAATGAATTGCTGGAAATTGTGCCCACTGCAATGGTTTACTACTTGAGACAGGTATTTGGTGTTGGTGTCTAGCTTGTCAGCGAGTGTCTTAAGTGATAGACTAGGATCTAAATAGAGCTCTTCGATTTCCAGGATTGCTCTAATCCGAGAATACAGTTTTAATTCATCAATACCTTTGAGGCTGCTGGAGCGATACTTTTGATTAATCTCAAGTAAAGGGATATCAGTTTCGTTACCCACTTCGTCTCCGTCTACCTCAAAGGCGATGAAATTGGTTAGTTCCTTCTCGTTCGCGAAAACGGGATGGATAACCAGTTTGCATAGATAGGAGGAACCGTTTTTACGGTAATTAGTAATATCTGATTTGACCGAAACCATATCACGTAGTCCGGCCCGAATTTGTTCAATAGCTTCATCTTCGGTCAGTGGTCCTTGCAGGAGATCTCCTGGGACACGACCGATCGCTTCCTCATAGGTGTAGCCAGTGATGTGCGTAAAGTCATCATTCACCCATAGGATCCGGCGCCTCGCATCGGTTAAGATTACCGCGATCTGATACATCGAGGAAGTTTGTTTAATGTTTGTTTATAGACAAGCAAACAAAGCAAGTGCTTTTATATCTGCCTGATTTTCAATTCTAAAACTATGTTTTTTGTCCTCTCTTCAAATATACGGGTTAATTCAGTCACGTGAAAGTATTGTTAGGAATAATTAGGATAATATTAGTCATGTTTAAGGGTTGTAGTAGTAGTTTTTGTTCAAAATCAGGCTCCTTTTCAGACAAAGGCTAGGATGATTCTTGTCAGTTTAAAACAGCCTGTCTATTTTTGGCTAAGACGAATCGCTGCAATAGGGTAGCGAGGCTAAACAGACACATGTTGGAAAAAGATCCAGAACGCCCATATTTGGATTGGCTCTCATTGTTAGATGATCAAGAAATCGCCTACCAATGGATTCAATCTCTCTTAACCACTGGAAGTGCTGAATGTCTTTTGCGTGCTCGCGCTGATCAAGCCGAAGTGCTCTGGCATCTTTATACAGAACAGCGTTCCGCTCGGCGCCTTGAAGGGCGGCATGTACTCTATTTTACCTATCCATATCTTCTCGTGGCGGACGAAGAGCAGACGCAGGCCCACGCTCTGCTTCGTTGGCCGGTTTTGCTGGAACCACCAGTAAATACAAGGCCTGAATGGCGTTTGATGATTGATACTAATCATCGTCCATCCTATAATCGAAGCCTATTTAATCAACTGGTAGAAGATATTGAAGGCCCATGGCAACAGCATCTTCAGGCGGCCTTGTCTCCTGCCGCAGATAGTCTTGAACGCCTCAGTGCATTCGTGCAGGAGCTATTAGAAAAGACCATGATACAGGCGGCTAGTACGAATCCTGCGCTTGCCTCCTTTCCTCCTGATTCACTATTCCCTACTGGTGATGCACCCAGTGAGTTATGGTGGGCAGCCCGACTAGGGATTGATGCCGCTAACTGGGAGTTTACGCCTGCAGTTGCTGACCACTGGAAAGTCCCACTACCATATGAGGAAAGCGCGATTGGGGACCTTATTTTGGCTAGATTAAATCCTTGTCAGTATACTTTTTTTAAGCAGGTTTATGGACAACGACACACTTTGCTGTCTGTAGACCAAGCAGAGGCCTTTTCTGACACTTGTTTGGAATTAATTAAGCTTGCATTGTGGAAAAGGAAGTCCTGTTTAGTAATTGCGCGCAAAAAAGCCGAACTCGAACAACGATTTGACCAGCTTGTCCGCTTACCTCGCTTGAAACACTTTGCCTTTTTGTGGCAGGATGAATATACGGACCTACCCATCCTGGCTGGGAAGGTCAAAACCTTTGAAAAAGACCGGGCCATTGTCTCTGCCTACGATGCGGTGCAATGGCGGACACAGTTGAACCGTACCAATCGATTTCAGCGCCAGTATGACACTTGGTTTAGTGCATCCCGACAGGCTGTTTTTGGCGAAAAGGGCTGGTCTGATCTCCTGGGATATTACTTGCACTTTTCTCGAGTAGAGGGAAAAGAACTGCTCGCAAGCCAGCTTAATGCTTCTCAATATCAGTTTACTCCGCTTGAATATCAGGATATCATCAAGGCCCTGGAGTCTACTGCTCCACTTCATAAGCAGTTAAATACCCTACATCATCCATTGAGCAACTTAAGTGCGGCGATTTTCGTGCACCAAGAGTTGGAGGAGAGTAAGGGCTTTATCCGTGATACTACTGACAAGCTTTTGGGTGTCGCTCGACGATTGCACCAACGCTATGTGCGATTACAGAGCCAATACGCTGACCAGTTAGCTGGTTTACATGAACGGCAGTATTTGCAGCTGCGCTCTTCCTTAGAACGGGTGGAGGAGCTGTGGGAAGATGGGCAGAACAGTTTTGGCACAGATACCCTGCGTTCCGGCGATAGAACATTGCGCCTTTACGGCCGCTTTTCTGATAAGTATCAGCAGGCCCTTGACCAGAAGTCCAAGATACTGTCCGCTTATCAAGAGCTGCAAGAAACGCATGAGGAGTTTCGAATTTTCGACTTCTCCTGGCCTGAGCAAAAAGCCAGCCATTTATTGGCAAGCATGCGTGAGCAACTTAGGGATTATCGTCGTTCGCTAGAAGCCTGGCGTGGAGGAATTACCAATCAGATTCAGGAAGATATGTCGCGTCTAAACTATAAGACCGCGATCAAGGATTTAGAATCTGGAACCTCAATAGAAGCTTTAGAACAGGATCTGGAGGTGTTTATGGATGAGGTAAATGCAAGCGGTCTGTACCAGCTTCCGCTACAATCCAAAACCCTGACACTGCCTCGTCAGCAGAAGAACTTGGAAGAGATTATCGACCAACTGGAACAAACCCAGGAAGGTCTTACGGACTACAGTGCATTTTATGCCTGGCAACGTAATTGGTTCTCCCTCAGTGAGCTTTCGCGTAAAACAATTCAGGCTATTCTTCGCTCCCGACCAACGGATTGGGAAGCTGCCTTTTCCAGCTGGTACTTCTACGAATGCTTGCAAGGAACATACGATCCTTTCCCCGTCTTTGGGGAGGCTGCGAGTGAACAACACGTAGAGGAAGTGGAGCAACTGCGCGCCCAGCTACCGGGTATTATTGCCAAAGATTGGGAAGGTCGCCAAAAGCAAGCCTTATCCCTCTTACAACCTGCTCTGAAATCATGGCCCCAGAGCGTGCGAACTTTACTAGAACGTCATGGTTCCGCCATCGCTGATTTATTTCCAGTTGCCTACGCCAACCCGGAAACAGCCGCTGATCTGGTAGCGCACTACGATATGGTGATACTGGACCGTGCAGAGGGCTTGTCTCTAAGTGATAGTGCTGAGATACTGAATCAAGCTAACCAGCTAGCTATTCTTACTCCGACCGAAGTTACTAGCCTTGAGCAGGGGCACCTGCTTCGTCATCTGCAGCATGGAGATATTCCCCAGAGTAGATGTCAAAGGACTGCTGGAAGCAGCTTGATTGAGCACTGGACTAGCCGTAATACAGAGGTCGCATTCCAGCAGGTGGATGGAAGATACCTTCCCGAAGCGCGGACCAATGGAGTGGAGGTACAAGAGGTACTCAAAGCATTGAATGCCATACAACAACAGGATGGCATGCGCTATCCTCGTCTTGGAATCTTGTGTTGGACCAAGGCTCAGCGTAATGCTATACAATCAATGCTGTACCGCATTAAGCGGGAACGAAGCCCGGGCACCGATCTGATCCTTCAGCTAGAACGAAACGGTATGACTGTTCTTAGTGTGGAAGAGGCCAGCGGTCAGCGCTTCGAGGAGTTATTGGTCACCTTAGGCTTTGGGCCTATTGATCATAAGGGACATTTACCTGCTACACTAGAAGAATTGAATCAGGTTGCAGGACGTAAACGCCTCGCGACCCTGGAGGAATGTCTACGGGCCTCTAAAAAGGTTCGATTCTTAAATTCTATGCCGCTAGATGAAGTGGAGGCGCGGCTAACTTGGGTGGATAGACCCGGAGAGCGTTTTCTAGCGCTGCTCACTGCTGCGTCACAGGCTACGGCGGAGCAATCATTTACTCGTCTGCAAGATTTGCTTGAACACTGGCCAACCCAGGAGAAAACGACAAAAACAGACGACTCCTTGGCCATTGAATTGAGCTATCGTCTTGGACAGTTGTTGCCAGATTGGTCTTGGTCATTCCAGGTTCCACAGGGGATTGCGAATGAGGCCTTAATCGCCAAAGCCCCGGACGGGCAACGGATCGTATTGTTAGTTGATGGTTTTGTGGCTTCAGGGCGCAATACGACTCTGGATTGGGAAAATTGGCAGCGGGATCGACTACGCCTTGCGGGCTATCAGATCTTATCCTATTCTTCCGAGGCACTTTGGAAGCAGCCGGCCAAAACCTGTCATCGTTTAGCGTCTCAATTGGTAGGGCTCGCGACGAAACAAGAAGAGGAGTAAGTTTTAACACTTTCTTGTTGTATCCTTTTGGTATCTGTGGCGTTATGCTTAGGTAGGGATTAGCACGTTGGTTTTGGATTGATTGGAAAGTACACTGCCAACTCGCTCCTATACATCAAACTCAACTTCAAAAGTAAAGCCTGTGGACCTTGGTCCGATCGGGCTGACCGTGCCCAAAAACGATCATGAATACAAGATCTCGCGTTGTACTAGCTGTTAGTGTTGGCTTCCTATTTCTTTTCGCTTATTCTCCTTTCGCCCCCTGGCTTTCCGCTGAGGTATTGGATACTGTTCCCACAGGACAAGACACCACCTTGTTGGAGGATGCCTATGGTTTTGACCGACTTACGGATGGGGTAGAGGAAGAATGGATTGATGATATCGAGGATGGAACAGTAAGCAACAGCCCTGCCATCGACCACCTACTCGATACGATTAGCTTTGCAACGTGGGAGTACTATTCTAATAGCGGCCAAGTCATTCAAAACCCAGGAGAATTACTGCCATTTGCTACCAATCAAGCAGTGCAGTTGTTATGCTATTCCGCTCAAGCATTTCCTGTTTTTAAAGTTGGTCTGGAAGAGATGGCTCCCTCAAGAGAGTACGTTTGGGAAAATGCGCTGCCAAACCTCCCGCTCATCTGCCAGGAACAAGTTCCTGTGATTGTGCTTTTGGACGCGCCTTCCATGCCAGCCTGGCAAAGTCAATTGGTACCCTTACGCAACTTTAGTCACGATCGGGCAGTAACCGTAATTTACTTCGGAGCTGATCTACCTGAAGTACTCCTTGAACAACCGTTTTCTCTATTGCACTTGCCAGATCGAACGGAGACGGCTCAGGCAATGGCAGTTCAGATGCTGTTTGGTGGTCAGAATACTTATTATGCGCAAAAGGGCTGGCTAGCGTCGACACGCTTAGGACATGCGCCACCAGAAGCGGTGGGAATTGACCGAGAAAAACTGCAACGTATTGATCGCTACGTGGAGCGAGCTATTCGTAGGAAGGCTATTCCAGGTTGTCAGGTCCTGGTAGCTAAATCAGGTAAAATCATCTACGATCGAAGTTTTGGGTACTTCACCTATGATAAAGAACAAGCGGTAGACCATCAGTCTATCTATGACCTAGCATCTCTGACCAAAGCCGCTGCTACTACGGTAGGGGTAATGCACTTGTCCGAAAAAGGGAAAGTAGATCTGGCTTCGCGTATTAAGGACTTTCTACCGGAATATAAAAAGTACGGCCTAAAGTCACTGCGTATTCGGCACCTACTAGCGCATCAGACGGGTCTACAGGCCAACCTACCAATCGCCCATTGGTTGCGGCAAAAAGATGTGTTTCAGGCGGAGGGAAGTGAGAGTTATTCCTTAGCCTTAAGTGATGACTTTTACCTGCGAAATAACGTCAGAGAGACCTTGCTTGAGGAAATTACAAAAGTGAGAACTTCACGACGCCCATTCTTCCGATACAGCGACGTCAATTTCATACTCCTACAGCAGGTAATTGAAAAGACCGGCGGGCTAGCCTTGAATGACTATTTACGTTTGCACTTTTACGACCCCATGGGGCTGCGCCGTTTGCGGTATCGAGCAGGATTGATGTATCCTAAATCAGAAATAGTTCCAACGGAGCACGACAAACGCTGGCGAGGTGAAGTGGTTCAGGGAGTCGTTCATGATGAAAGTGCGGTATTGCTGGGTGGTGTAGCTGGCCATGCTGGTTTATTCGGCAACGCTAGGGACTTAGCTGGTTTGTTTCAGATGCTAATCCAGGATGGAACCTATGGTGGGCGGCAGTATCTCCAACCAGAAACTATCACGCAGTTTACGCGCCGCAATGGTTACAACTATCGGGCTTATGGCTTTGATCGTTTAGCAGGGCACTCTAAATCGCTTCGATACTATGGCGCTTCTAATGATACCTTCGGCCACACCGGTTTCACAGGTACCTGCGTATGGGCCGATCCAGAGGAAGACTTAATCTTTATCTTTCTTTCCAATCGCATTCATCCCTACAAGTACAACAACAAGCTGCAAAAGCTAGGCTTGCGGGAGCGTATTCACAAGATTATTTATCAGAGCTTAGAGACCTTTCAGGAAGAGGTGTAGGAAGGCCTTCGCCAGAAAATACGAACAGCCTCCAGCTCTGGGCCTTCAGCTGTTCGCCACTGGAAGTTGTTTAGTGTAGCACTATTGACTCCGATATTCGCAGTCCCGACTGCGTTAAGTGGAGTACATACATTCCAGGGGGCAAATGCCCGACGAAAAGGTTTATGGCATTCAATGGCTGAAACGCTTGCTTTAATACCACACGTCCACTAGCGTCTACCAATTCTATTTGGGACTCCCCTTGCTTCAATTGCTCGTCTATTTCTACGTAGAGCTGATCTTGTACTGGATTAGGGGCAACTCTGATGCTGGGTCTGTTGGTGTTTAGGCCACTGGCATTATTGGTGGTGGGTTCCAGCAGTTCGTAGGTGGTGCCGATGCCCAATGGGCCACGCCTGCTAATCAATCCGCTGGGCCAATAGACTTCCACGCTATCCACAACGTTGGCGTCCTTTAGCCCAAAGTGTGCTGTTAAGCTATTCTGGCCATTATAACCCGTCTGAGCGCTAATAACCCGAGTTTGCCAAACCTCGTCTCCGTCTATTTGAGCCTTGAGGCGAATACGAGCACCAATGGCAGAGCGGTTGGATACGCGACCTTCTAATCTGAATTTGATCCAGTTGTTGTCATTGCCTAAGTTGTGCAATAGGGTGTTGCGTGGCTGGCTTTGAGAATTACTGCCCTTACAGTTGGCTACGATCAGATCGAGAAATCCATCATTGTCATAATCACCCCAGGCGGCGCCGAACGAACATTGTGTGGAGAGATCTTCTATACTACTGTCATCTCGGCTGAAACTACCGCTGCCGTTATTCTTGTAAAGGAAGTTTTGCAAACCATTTCCACAAAAACCATTGGTTACAAAGAGGTCAAGGTCACCGTCATTGTCAAAGTCACCGAAGGCGCTGCCAAAGGAACAGCCATCGTCATTTGATTGTGGACCACTATTGATAGCGGTAAACGAGCCATCCCCATTGTTTCGGAAGATTTGATTGTCCTGATTGCTAAAATTGGCTACGAATAAATCCAAGTCTCCATCGTTATCGATATCTGCCCAGCTACTACCGGTAGAACTTCGTACAACGCTTGTAACAGGGTTGCTCACATTAGTGAAGGTGCCATTATTGTTTTCGTACAGGCGGTTACGTTCGTTCTCTTCATTACTAACGAACAAATCAGTGTCCCCATCTTGATCATAGTCTATCCATTGAACACTGCGAGAAATGTCGGCATCACTAACCGGTGCTCCAGTGGTGATACGCTCGAAAGTGCCATCCCCTAGGTTATGCCAAAGCTGATTGCGCTTCGTTACCGCAGCATTTACCACAAAGTCGGTACTGTTGGTTACGTATAGGTCCAGCCAACCGTCTTGATCGTAGTCGCCCCAAGCGCAGGTCTCGGAGTAGGTACCATTGCCAGTGTGGGCAGTACTGGATTCAAAGGTGAAAGAACCGTCGCCATTGTTGCGGTAGAAGTAATTGCGCTCTCCATACCAGGTGACGACGAAGGCATCTAAGTCGCCATCATTGTCAACATCAGCAAAGCTGGCGCCATCTGATGCTCCTTGATCTTGTGTAATTGGATCATTGAAGATTGTTCCGAAGGTTCCGTTACCGTTTGACAAGAACAGCTGGTTGTTCTGCCCGCCACTGGGACCATTACTGATAAAGATGTCATCAAATCCATCTCCGTTCAAGTCTATGAAGTTGCAAGATCGGCTGTCCTTTTGGCTAGTGGCAATACTGCCACTCGTGATTTGTTCGAATTGCTGGGCCTGAATGGTGCCGGAAAAGAAAAGTAGGAAACAAAGAAGAAAAAAGTCGGGTGTTTTCATCATTCATACAAACTGGTGATGGAACAATGATACTTGGATTAAATTGCTCAGAATCAGTTAATCAACAATCAACCTGGCTGGGTCTACGAAAAGCAAAATACTGGCGCGCAAGTCGTTGGTTGACGCTAAACGGTCGTTGGTAGCTCAGGCTGCAATAAGTGAGTGCTTTTACGGACCTTTGGGTATGCCTCGATACGCACTACATATTGGGTTCTGGTTGGTATACCTGTTTTTAAATGCCTACGTCGAGGTGGCGCTGGCCGGATCCTCCTTTGAGAGCTTTCCCTGGTGGCAACGAGCAGTTGTTGGTTTGGGAGTAGAATTCTTCTTTTTGCCAGTAAAGATTGCAGCTACCTATTTAGTGCTCTATCGTTTACTACCCGTCCTGTTCGATAGGCAATCACAATGGCGCGGTGGTGGGCTGATTATTCTGGTTTTGAGTATTGGTGCAGTGATGAACCTGCTTGTTCTGTATGGTGTGATATATCCGCTGCTGTACGGTGAAAACGTCGCTTTTTCTCGGATTTCTTCTGGCCGATTTATCTGGTCACTCATTGACCTTAGCTCTGTTGTTGGGCTTGCAATGGGCATTAAATATTTCCGGCTTCGGGTAGCTAGTCTGGAGCGTGAAAAGGAATTGGTAAAGGAGAAACTACAATCTGAACTGCGGTTTCTTCGAGCACAAACAAATCCACATTTCCTCTTTAATGTACTCAACTCAATTTATGCGCTAGCGCGGAAAAAGGACGATCGTACAGAAGAGACGGTGTTACGTCTGTCGCAGCTCCTTCGTTTCATGATCTATGAATGCAATGAAGCCTTGATCCCCTTGGACAAAGAATGTCAAATGATACGGGACTATTTGAGCCTGGAGGAAGTTCGTTTTCAAGACAAACTGGATTTGAAGCTGGAAATGGAAGTGGATCAGTACGATTATCAAATACCTCCACTCTTGCTGCTGCCACTAGTGGAAAACGCATTTAAACACGGTCTTAGTGAAAGCAGGATGAAGGCTTGGATAGAAGTCGTATTGCGAGCACAAGAGGGGAAACTTTGTTTTCAAGTCAAGAACTCTATAGAAGGGGAACCAACACCCGAGGATAATTCATCCGGCCTTGGTTTGCAGAATTTGCGCCGCCAATTGGAACTTCTGTATCCAAATGAGCATCAACTCAGCATATCCTCTGATGAGTCTAGTTTTGAGGTAGAGTTACACATAAATCTAGAAGAGGGATGAGCACCGATCGCTTGAAATGCATGATTGTAGAAGATGAGGCGCTAGCTGCCGAGATCATTGCCGATTATGTAGCTGAAGTTCCTTATCTGGAATTGGTGGCCACCATGAGCGATGCGATCAGTGCTTTGGAGCATTTGAGGCGTACTCCAATAGATGTTATCTTTTTGGATATTCATCTACCCCGCCTCAAGGGGCTCGAATTTCTACGTACCCTGTCGAATGCACCCCAAGTCATTCTTACAACGGCATATCCTAATTACGCACTAGAATCGTATGATCTAGGAGTAGTTGATTATTTACTAAAGCCCATTGGGTTTCCACGATTCTTGCAGGCGGTGAACAGACTAAGAAGGCCGATGCCACAAAAGCCTATTGCAATGCCACAAGTAGAGGAGCCTTTGATCATAACCATTAATAAGGAGCACCTCCGTCTTGATCGGTCTAATGTCTGTTTTGTTGAAGGGATGCGAGAGTATGTGGGTATTCACACTACAGAAGATCGCTTGGTGGTAAAGGATAGCTTAAAGCGGATGCTGGAGTTGTTAGGGGGCGACTTCTTTCAGATTCACAAATCCTATTTGGTGGCTAAGAAGCATATTACGGCCTACAGTGCAACGACAATTACGATCGGGGCACATAAACTACCCATTGGCCGGCAGTATCGCGATCAAGTAAAACAGGTTTTACAAGACTGGACGAAGTAGATTCATTCACAACTACTGCACTTCGCTCGATTTGCTTCTACTTCCCTTCCCAAGAAAAATTCCAGGTAATGCTCGGGATGATAGGAAACAAGGATACGCGTACGGCCGAGGCTTGTGCCGTACCAGCAGCTGTATCGGTGCTTAGGTCGTAGTAGATAAAGAATGGATTCCGACGATTGTACACGTTGTACACCGAGAAGACCCAGCTGGAGTGGAATCGTTTCTCAGTCTCCGGTTTTGGTGTAAATGTAGCGGAAAGATCCAGCCTGTGATAGGGTGTAATACGAGCACTATTGCGCACGCCATATTCCTGGATGAGATTTTGCTCAATGAAGTACAGACTCTCTAGTGGGGTATACGCCTGTCCTGTGCCATAGACGAAAGCTGTTCCGAGCTCCCATTTTGGATGTATCTGATAATTCGCCACAACCGATAGATCATGACGCCGGTCATAAACAGCTGGAAAAGTATTGCCGTCATTGATGTCCGGAAACTGTCGCTCTGTTCTGGATAAGGTGTAGCCAATCCAACCCGTCAATGCTCCTTTTCGCTTGTTGACGTAAAACTCAGCCCCGTAGGCCCAGCCCTGTCCGAAGACAAACTCTTGTTCTAAGTCATCAGCAGCATTGTTGACGTAGTTTTCACGGTAATCGATTTGATTGTTTAAGTCTTTGTAGTAAAGCTCCACACTGGTCTCATAAGTGTTGTCCTTTAGGTTCTGAAAGTAGCCGAGAGCATACTGGATGCCACGCTGCGGCGGAATGCGTTGAGAACTAGGTACCCAGACGTCAGCGGGTAGGGTAGAGGTAGAGTTACTAACCAGGTGTAGATACTGATTAGTTATCGTAATGGCTGCTTTAAGGCTTGCGGCAGTAGTAAGCTTGTATCGGCCACTTAAACGTGGTTCCCATCCAGTATAGGTGATCGCGGCATCATTCTTCCCAAAGACGGTGCTGTCGATAGGGGAGACATAAGGTCCCATTTGGGTAAAAGTGGAGAATCGCAGTCCGTAGTTGATACTTAAACGTTGACTGATTTTCCAATCATCCTCAATATAGGTTCCTGTTTCATGGGCGTACTTTGGCTCTAAGTTATTGGAGAAGGTTTCTTCGCCGTTGGTCGCATTAGCAATATTTGGCGACAACTTATGGTAGGTATAATGGCTTCCGAATTTGATACTGTGTTTGGGATTAGGGAAGAAGTCAAAGTCAAGCTTAAAGTTGGCATCACGAACGCCACTGGCAACGTCAACGGAGAAGTCTGCCTGACCACCATTAAAGCCGAAATCGTAATCGTTGTAAATAGCCGATAGATTGAAGAAGAGCTTCTCATTAAAGAGGTGATTCCAACGCAGCGTTGCGGTAGCGTTGCCGTAAGGTAGGTTGAAGAAGAAATCTCTTACATTGCTCCGGTAAGTCAGTACATCTCGGCCAAAGTATGCGCTTAGGAAGACGCGATCTCGATCAGAAAAAACATGATTCACCTTCGCATTCAAATCGTAGAAGTAATAGTTGGTACCTGCGAAATCGGTATTGTTGATGGCCGGTTGTGCCAGGTCTAGTGCATAGGTCCGTCGGCCAGATAGAATGAAAGAAGATTGATTTTTAGCAATGGGACCTTGGACAGTAAAGCGGCTCGCCACAATACCAATCCCTCCATCAATCTGATATCGCTGTTTATTCCCTTCTTTCATCTGAATATCCACCACGGAGGATAGGCGCGAACCATAGCGAGCAGGCATCCCTCCTTTGATTAAGGTTGTATTCTTGATAGCGTCTGGATTAAAGACGGAGAAGAATCCAAGTAGGTGGCCAGAGTTGTAAACCGTAGCTTCATCCAGCAAGACCAAGTTCTGATCAGGCCCACCACCTCTAACGTAAAACCCAGAGCTTCCCTCCCCAGCGGATAGTACCCCTGGGAGTAGCTGAATAGCTTTGAGTACATCTACTTCGCCAAGTAATGCTGGAAGCTTCTTAATCTGATCTACGGAGACCTCGAGTGTGCCCATCTGAGTATCCTGAACGTTCCGGTCCTCTTGTTCTGCCGTTACGACGACCTCCTGAAGTTCCACGCCTTCGCTCAAGTCCATGTTTAGCGTTTGTTTCGCATTTAGCGTAACCGGTACTCTTTTATCCTGGAAGCCTAAGTAGCTGAACACCAGCGTGTATTCGCCTTCGGCTAATGTTAAGGAGTAAAAGCCGTATACATTGCTGGCGGTACCTTGAGCTGGGTTACCATCAACGTAGATATTGGCACCAATGAGGGTTTCTCCGGTATTGGCATCTGTAACATACCCACTGATGGTATAGTTATTAGTTTGCGCGAGCATGCATAAAGGCAGACAGAACAGCACAGCGAGGAGCAGTCGAAGGTTGGCCATTGGGGGTAATTGCGTTTTACTCACGTAAAATTAGGACGAATTCCACTAGGCAGGTGAATTGTAACAACTTTTCGCAGACAATCCACTCTTAAAGTCTACGCTACTATAAGCTGAACATGATACTTAGCTCATACCGTACAAGCTTCCGCTTTTTGCGAACAAGCGATCTACTCGCTGACTTACTGTTGCATCCGGTACCAATTCGGGTGCATGATGAGGCTTAATTCGCGCATCAATGATGAGCGGCCCGCGACAACCCCAGTGCTTAAACTCTGTGAAGGAATCCACGCCGTAAATGTCATGGCTGGGGTTAGAACGAGTAAATGCTACCCACAAGAAGTTATTCAAAGTTTCGGCCAAGAAATTTGCATCATCGCACAGTACAATCAGCGGAATACCCTCCCAGTCTTTGGTATTCAATTGAGTGGCGAGCTGTTCTGCCTCAGCATAGCTTTCTTTACCGGTGAACTTCGGTCCTTCAATACCCACAATTCCAGGCAGGGCTAGTCGGGCATTACTAAAGCCAGCAGGCAAAGAAATATCTCCAGATAATTCAGTGGAAAGCGCTCGGAGTTTTGGTCCACAACAGGCCATCACTACCTTTGAACCGGCATTCCAGTCGGTACCGGAATAATCCAAGGTATCAATCGTAGTCTTGGTCTGGAAATGGAGATCACGAGTCCAATCGATACGTTCTAAAACGTGGCGGAAATAACCTCCAATATCATGCGTACTTACCGGGCCATCGCCCTCTGCAGCAATAATGAGGTACTTGGCCAGTGAAGTCTGTCCCGAGCCGATGATACGATTGGCTTGGGTCAATATCTCTTCGGGGCGGCGCTCACGGAATGGCATATAGCGTTCCGAACCAATAGCAATCAAGAGCGGATGTACGCCAGCTGCATCGACAGCATTAATCTCTTTTACGCCTGGAAACTCTTGTGGCGTCAACAACTTCACAAGCTGATGAATAAGGTGTCCAAAGCTACTGTCTTCTTGCGGTGGCCTACCTACTACAGAGAAGTGCCATATGGCATCCTTGCGGTGGTGTACTTTGTGGACATCCATTACAGGGAAATCGTGCTCAAGGCTATAATAACCCAGGTGATCACCAAATGGTCCTTCGGGTTTCTTCTCGCCCTTCCGGATAGTACCCGTAATGACGAAATCAGCATCACCTGAAAGGAAGTAATCGTCTTCAAATAGATAGCGAAAACGACGACCACCAAGTAGGCCCGCAAACGTGAGTTCACTCAGGCCCTCCGGTAGGGGCATAATCGCAGAAAACGCATGAGAAGGCGCTCCGCCAATAAAGACAGAACAACGAAAGGGCTCATCACTCGCATTATACTGCGTATGATGCACACCAATGCCTCGATGCAATTGATAGTGTAGGCCGATCTCTTTGTTAAGTTCGTACTCATTGCCACTCAATTGGATGCGATACATGCCGATGTTACTCTGCATGGCTTCCTTTGTGCCTGGAGGCAGCGTCAGAACCTGAGGTAGGGTGACAAAGGCTCCACCATCCATTGGCCAACTCTTTACTAATGGTAGCTGGTCAATAGTTGTTGTGCCGTATTGGATAGGGGCTTTTCCAAGGCGCTTTTTCAGCGGTAGCGCCGTGAGTGCCGTAAAAGGAGCTGATACGTATCGCAGTGGATTCTTAAGCAGGCGGGTAGGATCCGCTTTTAGCTCAATGACCTTCTGAACCTTTTCAATACTATGCCGGAAGAGCCACTCCGTACGCTCAAATGTGCCATACAAGTTAGATAGCGCTTGAAATGGACTGCCTTTTACCCGCTCAAAGAGTATTGCTGGACCACCTGCATCATAGATGCGGCGGTGTACTTCGGCCATTTCTAAATCAGGATCTACTTCTTCCTTCACACGGACTAGTTGTCCGGTACGCTCCAAGTCTTCTGCTGCAGCTCTTAAACTCTTATAACTCATTGGCAATAATCATCAGTAGGTCTAAGGGTACGAAACCTTCACTGGATAAGAAAGTCGAAAGATAGTGAAAGTGGAAGTTAGCCTGTTCCGAATTAGTATGCCAGCTCCAAACTCCAATCACTGCACTCGTCAAACAATAACTGGCATTATCAATACTCCACACTGCATTCTGCGCTTAACCGGACAGCTAACTATCCACTTTACACACTACTCTAACCACCGAAGAGGAGAAGAGTTTTTAAACTTTCAGATTTTTTTGAAAGAAAAATGTAAAGAAAAAGACAGAGGGAAAATTTTTATACCTAAGAAAATTATGCATATTTGCCCTATGTACTCAAAGGAACTATTCAAGGGAACCTTAAAAACGCTGGTTTTGCATCTGCTTCAAGAAGAGGGGCGGATGTATGGATATCAGATTACCCAACGCGTTCGTGAGCTTTCAGATGGCGATCTGGAGCTGACGGAAGGCGCCCTTTATCCCACACTACACAAGCTGGAAAAAGGAGGACTGATTGTCTCGGAAAAAGAAAAAGTAGGGGGGCGTGTACGAAAGTACTATCGCCTCAGTGATCTGGGAACGGCCAGTGCTCGTGACTATGTGCAGGAATTTCAGGAATTCGTGCGAATGATGAACCGCATCCTGCAACTAAAACCGGAGTAAAACATGTATTTAGCCACCGAAGAAGTAACTCAGGTTGCACAGTTTCTCCGAGGATTAGGACCTTTGAATCGCTCGCAGTACGAAGAGGTGCTCGACCACCTTTGTTGTGATATTGAATACGCCATGGAGCAGGGTAGGGGCTTTACTGAAGCTTTTGCACTGTGCCGGGAACGATGGAATGAAAATGAAGTGCAAAAAATTCATTCATCAACCCAAAGTACATCTATCATGGTGAAATTATTGACTGTTGTATTAATCAGTGTTGGCGCGTTTTCATTTTTATCTATGCCGCTGCCGGAAGAACCTGTTTGTCCATCTGCGGAGACGACTTGTATTGAGCCACCTTCGGCTTGCCCACTTACCTCGGATTACAAATTGACGGCCTCTTACGGCCCAATGATGCATCCGATCACCAAGGTGAAGCGACATCATCGAGGTATCGATTGGAAGGCCCCACTAGGAACGCCAGTGCAAGCTGCTGGTGCCGGTACGGTACTAGAAGCAGGCGACAAGGGTAACTATGGCAATTGCATTATCATCGTACACGATGAAGTGTATCAAACCTTATATGCTCACCTGCAAAGCATAGACGTAGCAGTCGGAGAGAAGGTTGCCGCTGGCCAGTTAATTGGTCAGGTGGGTAATACTGGAGCGTCTACTGGTCCGCACCTGCACTATGAAGTGCTAAAGAACGGTGAAGCTGTGAATCCGGTAGATTACTTACCGTAAGACTATCTCGAACCCGACTTTCTAGAAGAGAATCTAACCTTATTCTGTAGCCCTTTTATTGGTAGATGCTGATTAGCGTCCGGAGGATGCCATGTATTTACTTTGCTAAGAATAAGACGTTTAAGAAACACTTCATTTTCATTCGCGGCGCACTTCCTGGGTACACCAGAAGTGCGCTTTTTTAGTTTAGTACTACTGAAATGAGAAAAGCCGGATTCTGACTGCTGTCAAAACCCGGCTTTTTGCCTTTAACGTCTAGGACGTTTCTTACTTCTTCACCTTAGCCACCACTTCTTTGAAAGACTCAGGGTGGTTCATGGCCAAATCAGCCAATACTTTACGGTTAAGATCGATATTATTCTCTTTCAAGGCGTGGATCAAGCGGCTGTATGACATACCGTGCATACGAGCACCTGCGTTGATACGAGCAATCCAAAGACGACGGAAAGCACGCTTCTTATTGCGACGATCGCGATAAGCGTACTGCATTGCCCGTTCTACAGCATTCTTTGCTACTGTATAAACGTTACTACGGGCACCGAAATAGCCTCTAGCGGCCTTGAGAATTTTTTTGCGCCGGCGACGTGAAGCGACGGCATTTACTGAACGTGGCATAGTTCGATTTTTTGTTCAGTGCAGAGGCTATAGAGCTCTTTGTCCTGCACTCTCGTGAAAAATCACTTTAATTAAAAAGAATTACTTACAAAGCAAACGCTTGATACGAGGGGTATCTGCTTCGCTTACCAAAGCAGCATCGCGTAGGCGTAGCTTAGCTTTCTTGCTCTTATTACGCATCATGTGCGAAGTATAAGCCTGAAAGCGCTTAACCTTCCCAGAGCCAGTGATCTTGAAGCGCTTCTTCGCACTGGAGTGGGTCTTCATTTTAGGCATAACAAAAATTGTTTTCTTTAAACAGAGCGCAAAGATAAGATTACTCTATTAAAGAAACGAATGGAATGGTATTATTTTTTACCTTTCTTAGGCTGCACAATAACCGTCATCCGACGACCTTCCATCTTAGGTAGTGCCTCAGCAGAACCGAACTCTTCTAGCTCTTTCAAAAAGCGTAGTAGCAACAGTTCACCACGGTCCTTGAAGACGATGGTACGACCACGGAAGTGTACGTAAGCCTTTACTTTGGCTCCTTCTTCCAGGAATCGCTGTGCGTGGCGCAACTTGAATTCGAAGTCGTGCTCGTCGGTGTTAGGGCCAAAGCGAATTTCCTTCACTACGGTCTTAACGGCCTTAGACTTGATTTCCTTCTCGCGTTTTTTCTTCTCGTAAAGGAATTTGTTGTAGTCAATGATCTTAACTACTGGAGGAGCTGCTTTAGGAGATATCTCCACTAAATCTAGTTCCAGGCGGCGAGCCCAGTCTAGTACCTGGCGAGTATTGTATACACCAGGATCAACCTTGCGGCCGGCGACGTCGCTGATAGCGTCCATGTCGTCACCTACTAATCGCACTTCAGGAATGCGAATTTGTTCGTTGGTTCTAAATTGATCTCTAGGATCTTCGCGTCGAAAATTTCTATTTCTCGAACCTCTTCTCTTTGCCAAATGATAAAAGTTTAGTTAAAAATAATGCCCGCCTTTTGCCTCGTCGATTTGCTTTTTTATTAATCACTAAAGGCGGCTAGGCAATCATTCCAAAGTGTGTGGTAATTAATTTAAAATCAATTGAAAGCAGAAAGTTCCCTGCCCGTTGCTTAAATACGAAAGCACGCTTTCGAGACCATGCCCAAAAGCGTGCTTCCAAGATAGAATATTTTTTATTCTTCCACGTCGGAATTAACTTCCTCCTTAGCCAGGATGATGTCCAAACCATCTTCGTCGCTATTCATGACAGCTTCCAAGACGGTGCCAGGAGACGGATTGTTATTCAAGATGTACTCGGCCAACGGATCTTCCAGATATTTCTGGATAGCGCGCTGTAACGGACGAGCACCGAACTGTGGATCGAATCCTTTCTCTGCTACAAACTTCTTGGCTTTCTCTGAAAGTTCCAGACGGAAATCCATTGCTTCCAAACGGCCAAACAAGTCTTTCAAAGTAATATTGATGATCTTGAAGATCTCCTCCTGATCAAGGCTGTTGAAGATCACTACATCATCAATCCGGTTTAGGAATTCCGGAGAGAAGGTCCGCTTGAGCGCATTCTGAATTACGCTCTTGCTGTGGTTCTCTGCCGCTTCCTGACGGGCTGATGTATTGAATCCAACACCTTGTCCGAAGTCCTTCAACTGACGAACACCAATATTAGATGTCATGATGATTAAGGTATTCTTGAAATCTACCTTACGGCCTAGGCCATCGGTCAACTGACCATCATCCAATACTTGTAGGAGAATGTTGTATACATCTGGGTGAGCCTTCTCAATCTCGTCTAACAAGATCACAGAATAAGGCTTACGACGTACACGCTCGGTCAACTGACCACCTTCTTCATATCCTACATATCCCGGAGGCGCACCGATCAAGCGACTCACAGAGAATTTCTCCATGTATTCACTCATATCAATTCGCACCAATGCGTCTTCACTATCGAAGATGTAGCGAGCCAACGACTTGGCCAACTCCGTTTTACCTACACCGGTAGGTCCCAGGAAGATGAATGTACCGATCGGCTTCTTAGGATCTTTCAATCCTACGCGATTACGCTGGATAGCTTTGGTCACTTTTTCAAGGGCCTCATCTTGTCCAATAATCACACCACGCAGATCGTCGGTCATCTTCACGAGCTTCTTGCTCTCCGACTGAGCCACCCGGCGAACGGGAATTCCAGTCATCATAGAAACTACTTCTGCGATATCTTCTTCTCCAACCGGGTAGCGCTTTGTCTTTGCTTCTTCTTCCCAAGATTGCTTGGCCTGGTCTAGACTACGGCCTAGCTTAGACTCTTGGTCACGCAGGTCAGCTGCCTTTTCGTACTGCTGATTGCGTACGGCCTGGTTCTTCTGCTCCTTAACTTTCTCAATCTTCTTCTCCAGGTCTTCAATGTGCTTAGGCACATGGATGTTCTTCAAGTGCGTACGAGCACCCACCTCATCCAATACGTCGATAGCCTTGTCTGGCAAGAAACGATCAGTGATGTAACGATCACTCAACTTGACACAAGCAGTGATGGCATCATCAGAGTAGGTTACGTTATGAAACTCTTCGTACTTAGGCTTGATATTCTGAAGAATGTGGATAGCTTCCTCTGCGGTTGGTGGATCCACCATTACCTTTTGGAAACGGCGATCTAAGGCACCATCCTTCTCAATGTGCTGGCGGTACTCATCTAATGTTGATGCACCAATGCACTGGAGTTCTCCACGAGCCAAAGCTGGCTTGAAGATGTTGGAGGCATCTAGTGAACCTGTTGCACCACCGGCACCCACAATAGTGTGGATCTCGTCGATAAATAGGATTACATCACGGCTCTTTTCGAGCTCCGTCATGATAGCCTTCATCCGCTCCTCAAACTGACCACGATACTTTGTGCCTGCTACTAAGGCAGCAAGGTCAAGCATGACAATTCGCTTGTCAAACAAAGTGCGTGATACTTTCTTCTGCTGGATGCGTAGGGCCAGACCTTCAACGATGGCGGTCTTACCTACACCCGGCTCACCGATGAGGATCGGATTGTTCTTCTTACGACGGCTAAGGATTTGGCTAACCCGCTCGATCTCGTTTTCACGGCCGATGATTGGGTCCAGTTTACCTTCTTCCGCTAGTTTGGTAATGTCGCGGCCAAAGTTATCAAGCACCGGAGTGCGTGATTTGGTGTTGCCTTTACTGCGCTGGTAGGTACCACCGCGTCCGCCATTACCTTCTTCTTCTTCATAAGGTTCTTCCTGGTCGTTGGATGCCCGTGTATAAGGGTCCGTGCCACTGGAGAAATCTTGTTCTTGCTTCACGTATTCTAATTCGGCTTTAAATAAGTCATAATCGACATCATATTGGCGCAGGATCTTGGAGGCAGGATTGTCCTTGTCCTTCAGGATCGAGAGCATCAAATGCTCGGGGCTAATCTCTTCGCTTTTCAACATTTTGGCTTCGAGGAAAGTCACTTTCAGTACTTTCTCAGCCTGCTTGTTCAGGGGAAGATTGCCTACATTGAGACTGGTATTTCCAGAAGCGGGGATACGGTGGATACTTTCCACAACGGTGTTGCGTAACTCGCCGGGATCTACTTCCAGAGATTCCAGTACCCGCAGCGCCATGCTGTCATTGTCGGTCAGCAAGCCGAGCAACAAGTGCTCAGTGCCAATGAAGCCATGCCCCAGACGAACCGCTTCGCTGCGGCTCCGGGAGATCACTTGCTTGACCTGGGGTGAAAATCTGCGGTTATTATTCATAATCTCTGCAAACGCTTTTTCTAATGTTTCTCTAATGGGATCATACTGTGAACAATAATAGTGCTCTTCTGCAAGAAAACAAAGTTTGCCACTCTGAAGTTTCATGCTTTTTACAGCTTTTTAATCAGCCGTTGTAGCACCATTCCTGACCCCTTAGTTGCTTACTTAACAGAAAAAATGGTGCCACGTTTAATTTTTACTAAAATAACTGCCAATTAGGCGTATATAATGGTGTGCACTTGACAGATTAACATAAACTTAATTTTTCCGGACAGTTGGCAAGCTCTTTTTTCTTGCTTACATTTGCACCTTGCGTTAAAGTATGCTGACGTTGAAGAGGATTTGGAAATCCAAACCTTCTTCAAGTACAGGATATACTGACCGAAGTCGATAGGGCTTCGCCCGAGCTACTTCGCGTCATGTATAAATAATCACACCACACTGCAAAGCATTTGCATTAATGAAGTATAGCATTGACAAGAAGGACAAGTACGCGGTGTTTCAGCTCCAGGAGGAGAATTTGAACTCGCTACTAGCTCCTAAGTTGAAGTCAGAATTGGTGATCTTCGCCAATGAGGGGGTACGTAATCTGGTGTTCGATCTTTCTCAGATCCAGTATGTAGACTCATCAGGATTGAGTGCCATATTGACAGCTAACCGCCTTTGGAAACCACTTGGTTCTTTCATCCTAACGGGTGTCACACATCCTAGTGTGAAGAAATTGATTGAAATTTCTCGCCTGGATAGCGTATTGACAATCATCCCAACCGTAGCTGAATCTACGGAGTACATCTTTATGGAAGAGCTCGAGCGTGAGATTAATGCCGAAGAAGGCGACCAGGCTCCTTCTGACCAGTAGGCCCAATATTTTGGGTTAGTATGGATTTTAAGCTGATCACCTTAGGTGTCTCTGCGGCGGGCCCTGTTCCTGGGCGTTGGCCTAGTGGGCAATTCCTCAAGACCGCTAAGACGGGTTTTCTTCTTGATGCCGGTGAAGGTATTCAAATAGCCTTACAGCAAAATGGTATTGGCTGGGGATCGATTGATGTGATCCTCATTTCCCACCTTCATGGTGACCATATATATGGCCTGCCAGGGCTGCTCACCAGTTGGGGGCTGAACCAGCGTACTGCACCGCTGCAGATCATCGGCCCTGCCGATCTTGAACCTTATCTTTCCACCGTTTTCCAGTATAGCCATACGGGGCTACCTTATCCAGTTACTTATAAGGTGGTAGATTTTGATACACAGGGAGAACATGTATTTGAAGATAAGGACGTGAGTGTTCGTACACTTCCACTTCGACACCGTGTACCTACTGTTGGTTACGTGGTAGCGGAGAAAGATCGCCCTCGCACTATGCGTGGTGATCAGATAAAGGCCTTTGGTATCCCTTTCCAAGAAATACCCGCCATTAAGGATGGCGCCGACTATGTTCGACCTGATGGCAGCGTGGTTCCGAATTCGGACTTGACTTTAGATCCTCCTCCGAGTCGTTCATTCGCTTACTGTAGCGATACCACTCCAACTCCCGATCTTCTTCCCTTTATAGAAGGTGTTGATCTGCTGTTTCATGAAGCGACCTTCCTGCACGAACTTAAAGAACAGGCAGCCGCTTCTATGCACACTACGGCGCTGCAAGCGGCAGAAATTGCCCAGTCGGCGAAAGTAGGACAACTTATCCTTGGCCACTTTTCTCCACGCTATGGCAATTTAGAGCCCCTCCTGAAAGAGGCGCAATCTGTTTTTCCAAATACTGCACTAGCTGCTGAGGGTAGATGCTTTGAGGTAGAATACGGTGGCAGAAAAGCATAGGCCGTTTCCCTAAACTAAGTGCCAAGGCTCTTTGTACTTTTGCAGTAGAGAATTAGTTCGGATTCAAATTCTAACAACATAACAGGTGGATACCTCCCGCAAAATCATCCACATTGACATGGATGCGTTCTATGCTTCGGTCGAGCAACGGGATCATCCCGAGTTGCGCGGGAAGCCGATTGCCGTGGGTGGGGGAGGACTCCGTGGAGTAGTAGCCGCCGCCAGCTACGAGGCGCGTAAATATGGTGTGCGCTCGGCAATGCCTAGTGTAACGGCCCAGCGTCTGTGCCCACAGCTGATCTTTGTACGTCACCGCTTTGATGTTTATCGGGAGGTGTCATCGCAAATCCGTGAGATTTTCTTCTCCTATACCGATCTCGTCGAACCACTGTCGCTTGATGAAGCCTACCTGGATGTAACCGAACCAAAGCAAGGGCCTAAATCGGCTACCTTAATTGCTAAGGCTATTCGGGAAAAGATCTTCGCCACTACACAATTGACGGCCTCCGCCGGAATATCGTATTGCAAATTTCTAGCTAAGGTGGCTTCCGATATCAACAAGCCCAATGGCATGAAAGTGATTTTGCCGGATGAGGCATTGTCCTTTCTAGGCGAGCTGCCGGTAGAGAAATTCCACGGTATAGGTAAAGTCACGGCCAACAAACTGCGCCGTATGGGTATCCGCAATGGTGCCGATCTTCGCGAACTCACCGAAATTGAATTAGTCAAGCGCTTCGGTAAGGCGGGGCGACATTACTTCCGAATCGTTAGGGGGGAAGATAACCGCCCGGTGAACCCCAATCGCATCCGTAAGTCTATCGGAGCGGAGCGTACTTACTTCGAAGATGTATCGGAGATTAAGGAAATGAAAGAGAAACTTACATTTCTCTGCGAAAAGGTGTTCGACTATATGGAGCGGAGCCAAAACTTTGGTCGTACGATCACGGTTAAGATGAAAACACCTGAGTTTCAAATCCATACCCGTTCTCGTTCCTTTGGCTCGGAAGTACGTAAGCTAAAGGAGATGGAGCAAGTCGTATTTTCTCTCTTAGAGGAGAATATCGAAGAAGTCGGCGCGGTGCGCCTGCTCGGAGTGGCTGTTTCCAATCTAGAACGCGAGCAAGAAACGGAAGGCATTCAGCTCCTGATTGATTTCCCGGAAGAAGAAGAGTAGGGCCTGTTTTCTCAGGTCGGCATTTCCCCAAAATTCGGCCTCCATATCTTTTATTACGATAAAAATCGTAGTTCTTCTTGCTTTACTACGATTGTTCTCGTACATTTACTACGAGTCTAATCGTAGTTACTATGTCAAAGTCATTTAAATCACAGCCGACAGCCTCTGAATTAGCAGTGCTTCAATTACTCTGGGACCGTGGTCCGTTGTCGGTAAGAGAAATTCACGAAGCACTCTCGGAAGAGAAGGAGGTGGTCTACACCACGGTATTGAAAACGATGCAGGTGATGCTCGATCGCGGATTTCTAGAGCGCGAATCGCAAGGTCGTAAGCATATCTACAGTGCAGCCATCGCGAAGGAGAGTACCCAGAACCAATTGTTGGACACTTTCCTGAATCGCACCTTTGGTGGTTCGGCCAAGCAGCTGGTTATGCGGGCTTTGGGTAACTACCAGGCATCTAAAGCCGATATCGAAGAGCTGAAAGCCATGATTGATAAACTTGAAAATGACGACCAATGATTGAGCAGCTCTTTTCTCCGCAGATGGTTCAAGCTTTAGGCTGGACCCTGGTACACACCCTTTGGCAGGGCGCGCTATTTGCCTTGCTGACGGGAATTCTATTGGTGGCCCTTCGCAAATTCAGTGCGCAGGCCCGCTATGTCGTTACGGTAGGTATGCTGGCCGTGTTCTTTATCACCGTACTCTTCACTTTCGGTAAGCAGTACGAGAAGCCTCTTGGGCCAGTTCAGATAGCAGAGCCGAGTTGGGGAGTAGCGCCTGCTGAAGAAACTGATTTGCGAACTGTACTCACCGATAATATTGCTAAGGCGCAAGGAGCGTCTGAGCCAGCCTTATCTGAATCACCTCCTCCCGTGGAAAGTTTTCAGCAGCGCATGGTTCGCTATTTCGACCAACACCTACCGCTAATCGTTACGCTTTGGCTGATGGGCGTTTTAATCCTGCAATTGCGCTTCCTGGGGCAGTTGGCCTTTATCCAACGGCTCAAGAACTACGGTGCTAGCCGTTTTCCGGCAGAATGGGCAGGTCGTATCCAGGTCCTGGAGGAACGACTAGGAATCAAGCGCTCGGTGCAGTATTTGACTTCCTTCCGAGTCCATTCTCCGTTTACGACGGGTTGGTTACGCCCGGCGGTACTTTTCCCGGAGGGGCTGCTGCAAGAATTGGAGGACAGTCAGATCCTCGCCATTCTCGCCCACGAATTGGCACACATCAAACGAAATGACTTTCTGGTCAACTTGATCCAGACTCTACTTTGTATCCTGTTTTTCTATCACCCTGGCGTCTGGTGGATGTCGGCAAGAATCAAAGATGAACGTGAGCATTGCTGCGATGATTTGGCGATACAGCTGACGGAAAAGCCACTGGGCTACGCCAAAACTTTAATTCATCTCAAAGAGAAAGAAATGAAAATCACCAACAAAGCTGCCGTGGCCTTCAGCGGGGCAAAACCCCAGGGCTTCCGACAGCGAATCACCCGACTGGTATCCGGTTATTTTAGAACGGCGACGTACACCGAAGGTATCATTACCGCCTTTATTCTGGTCTTTATGATGGGGACTGCCGTATTCGCTTCCCAGTATCCCATGGGGGAAGTGCCTGCGAAGATTACAAGCGTAGATAACCCAACGCAAGACGAGCAATCTGCTGAGGAACCTACTCTGCAAGGCGATCATGATGTTGAAGTCGATGCGGATGTTGACATGGATATGGACATGGAGGGAGTGGGCTTTGCCGGAATGACTGATGCCGATCTTGACATTGATTTCCCCGTTACTTCCAGGCCACTCACCGATTTTGAACTATTGATGGAGGCCGTAGATGACGGAAACCTACGCCTGGTGAAGTACTTCTTGGATCAGGGAGTTGATGTGAATCAAACGAATCATCGTGGCTTTACACCACTAATGCTTGCTGCTAGTGAAGACCATCCTGAAATTGCGCAAGTATTGATCAATGCTGGTGCCAACGTTAACTTCATCAATGACAATGGCTGGACTGCCATGATTGAGGCCGCTGATGAAGGTTCTTTAGCTACCGCTATGGTCTTGTTTGAGGCTGGTGCCGATGTCAATCTAAAAGGAGCACGGCATACCCGTTCGGCTGCAGCTATGGCGGCCTCGGAGGGACATGCGCATGTACTAGAGTACCTGATGGAACAGGGGGCGAACTGGTCCGAAACGGAAGGCTCTACCTCACCGATTCACCTCGCAGCGGAGGAAGGGCAATATGATGTCTTGATGATGCTATTGGATCGAGGAGTTGATGTCAATATCAAGGACGAGCATGGTCGCACTGCACTTTTTTACGCAGTAGAAGAGGGACAGACATCAGAAGTGAAATTGCTATTAGAAAAGGGCGCTGATGTAAACGCCAAGGACGAATTGGGCCGTACAGCCTTGAGCTTTGCTGCCGAGGAAGATCAGACTACCGTAGCTGCCATGTTGCTTGATGCCGGTGCAGAAGCAGACGTTAAGGATGAGTCAGGCCGTACTCCATTAGACTACGCCGCTGAAGAAGGATCTGAGGACCTTCTGGGGCAATTGATGAGTAGCGATCCGAATATCAGAGCCCAAGCACTACACCCATCTACCGTTGTAACGGCAGCTGGAGAAGGAGAACTTGGAATCGTACAAGAGCTAGTAGAAGCCGGAGCTGATGTGAATGCCGCTGATGAATCTGGCTACACACCGTTAATGGAAGCGGCTAGAGAAGGAGAGCTTCGCGTGGTGCGCTATCTGCTAGGCAAAGGTGCTCAAGTGGATCCGACACGAGATATGTCTATGCCGAGTGCATTGTTCCTGGCGGCAGGAGAATCCGCGCCGATGGTGATGCAGATGTTGATTGATAAGGGCGCCAATATCGAGTACAAGCACACCATGCAATCTCTCAATATCAACAGCAATAGAAATACACCCAATCAGATGTCTGTCTACAAGGCAGCTACACCGCTCTTTGTGGCAGTGGAAGAAGAGGATTTGCGTAGCGTTCAACTCTTACTGGAAAATGGGGCGAATGTAAATGCCAGCATCCGCAAGAAAACCTTTGATTTAGGAGAGAATACGGGATGGAAGGAAGCCATCGGACTGAATGAAGAAAATGCCGAATCACGGCTGCCACTTCGTTATGATGCTACCAATTGGACGCCACTCATGGAGGCTGCTGAGCAAGGTGAACTGCTCATCGTAGACGCACTGCTGAAAGCTGGTGCCGACAAGAACGCTAAAAACAGCGAAGGCCAGACTGCCCGCGATGTCGCACTACGTGCCGGGCATTCCGAAATCGCTAACCGACTAAACTAGTGTTGACCTAGTTCTGGTACCGCCAGTTTTGCTTGGTGGTACCGGAACATTTCCCTGTTTTTATCACCCGAGCTTTGGCTTTGACCAAGGCCTATCTGTCTATTTTTCACACCCACACCTCGACTGTTATGCGAATTATATTATTAGCGGGAGCGCTGGTATGGACCAGTTTGCTCCTCGGAAAGCCATTGCTATCCGAAAACTTTGACCTGCGTGGCACTATCTTAGCCGCGGAGACGGACCAACCCCTGGAGTACGCCACGATTTCAGTTTATACCCCCGATGGACAACTGAAAGAAGGTACCGTCACGGACGCCACCGGGCAATTTTCTTTGAGCCTGAATGCTGGCACCTATCAACTACAAATTGAATTCTTGGGCTTCTTACCCCAGGAGCTTCCAGTACAATTGGATCAACACCTTGATCTGGGGACCATCCGTATGCAAGCGGATCAAATGACCTTGGAAGCCGCAGAGGTCACGGCAGAGAAAACCCAAATGAACCTCCTGTTGGACAAGAAGGTGTTCAATGTGGGGGCAGACCTGTTGTCTAGTGGCGGTTCAGCGGAGGATGTCTTGAGTCAACTACCTTCAGTTTCTGTTTCGGCGGAAGGCCAAATTAGCTTACGCGGTAATGATGGCGTTCGGATTTTGGTAAATGGAAGACCATCCGCCTTAGCCGACAACAACGGCCTGGCGGCCATATCGGCGGATCGGATCGAACGCGTAGAGATCATTACGAACCCCTCCGCTAAGTACGAAGCAGCTGGTACGGCTGGTATCATCAATATCATTTTGAAACAAGCTGAAGCCAAAGGATATGGAGGTACCGTCAATCTGACCACCGGCTATCCTGCCAATCATCGGGCCGCAGTGAATTTAAACTTCAGTAGACCTAAATACACGGCCTTTCTCAACTTTGGTGGTCGCTACGCGAATTTCCGAGGTGAGGGTGAATTGACTCGTCAAACTACCATCGAGGATACCTTTAGTGAACTCCTACAAATTGAGGATCAAGACCGCAATGATCAGGTGGTACACGGGTTTACAGGATTAGATTATCACTTCAACCCGCAATCAACGCTCTCTGGAACCTACTCCGTTTATTATGTGGTGAATGATGATGAGATGCGCCGCGATTATGATTTTACCGATGCTCAGGGGCTGCCAACCAATAGCTGGGGGCAAACTTTAGACTATCGAGAGCCAGGCACCTATCAACAACTGGACTTGACCTACACCAAGGACCTAACCCGAGAAGGAGAACAGTTGGCGATCTATTTCAAAAATGATCTTTGGGAAGAGACTGAATCAGAAGATACGCGGATCGCGCAAAGTGTTCCTGTATCGGAAACGTTACTACGGTATCGAACACAGACCATTGAAAGTAGTCGTGATCATCTGTTGCAGGCAGACTATGAACTTCCGGTGGGGGAGAGCGGTCACCTGGAAATGGGGATCCGTGGAGAAACTCGAATTATCAGTAGCGACTATTTGGTGGAAGAAGATCAAGCCGGTGAATGGAATGTGCTCGCGGGTTTCATTAATGAACTCGATTACTTTGAACGGATTGGCTCCGGCTATTTTCAATATCAACTGGAGGGCGAGAAGTGGTCTTTGCAGCTGGGCTTGCGAAATGAGTATACGCTGGTCAAAGTGGAAAGCCGTGCTGAATCTATTGCAGATGTTCGCAAAATGTACAATCGATTATTTCCATCGTTCAGCCTGAGTCGTACCTTTTCTGAGGCCAGCAGCATGCAACTAACCTCCAGTCGACGGATCCGCCGTCCATCTTTCTGGCAGCTGAACCCATTTCGGGGGCTGGGTGACCCCAACACCCTTTTTATTGGTGACCCCGATCTAGATCCAGCTTATACGGATCGTCTAGAGCTGAACTTCCTTCAACGCTGGGAGAAGTTCACCATCAATCCCGCCATTTATGGTTCGCGTACCGTTGATGTATTCCAATTTGTAGTGGAGCAAGAAGCGGATAACCCCTTTGACCTGTCAAGTGGTACGATCGTGACTCGCCCGATCAATCTGGATCGGGAGTATCGCTACGGGCTGGAGTTGATAACAAGTTACCGCCCCCACGAAAACTGGACGATATCTACGGATCTAAACTACTACGGTTACCGGCAAGAGGGCCAATTCGCGGAACGTAATTTCGACTTCGACTTTGCCACCTGGTCCGGTCGATTGCGCTTGCAGACCAAACTTCCCGGAGACCTGCGCTTACAAGGCAGCTTCTTCTATGAGGGCCGCTACAAAGATGTACAAAGCATCCGCCGAGCGCGCTATGATGGCAGTCTGGCGATCAGCAAGCAATGGAACAAAAAACTAACCGTTACGCTCAACACCTTTAGTCCCCGTTGGCGCCGTGGCGAGCTATTCCGCCCAAGCTTCCAACAGGAGGACTATTTTGCCTGGACGGGCTGGCGTACGTCCCTCAGCGTACAGTACCGTTTTGAGAAGGGAGCGGATGCCGAAAGCCGTCGACAACGCGGAAGTATCCGCTAGAAATTTGCTGAGCTACTGGGAATGAGCTGTTTACGTTTTTTGGTAAAAAATGTTGCTTTTTTTCTTGCTTTTGCTGAATATATGATCGTATATTTGCGTCGCCTTAGGAAATAAGGCGGCTGATCCGGTAGCTCAGCTGGTAGAGCAATACACTTTTAATGTATGGGTCCTGGGTTCGAGCCCCAGCCGGATCACTTGGTCAAATTAGACTTAAAAAACAAAAGGCGTTAACTATCAGGTAGTTAGCGCCTTTTCTATTGGTAGTCAATTAGATAAGCCCTTCTCTCATAGTTGATCTTAGTTAATTTTAGTTGAGGTTATTTAACTTTGGATTCTAAGATTTTTCTAAGAAACAACTCTCTTTTCTAAGATGACGGTAAAAGCCATCCTTTGGACCTACGAAAAACGTACAGATGGCACTGCTGATGTGAAGATCTATACCTACCCACCTAAAAGGTATCACAGTACGGGCATTAAGCTAAAGCCTAAGGATTGGGACGGTAAAAAAGGAAGGGTCAGAAGAACACATCCGAATTACTTGGCAATGAATGCGAAGATTGAGCATTTACTCATAACGCATGAGGCAGAGCTGTACGCCGGGGTAGTGGGGAAGGGTTCGCTGCTGAAATTTTTGGAACTCTATATTGAGGAAATAGACAAAGGGTTGCACCCGATCAAGCAAGGAACTAGGAAGAACTACCAGAGTACCTACAGTCGCTTATCGCAATATTGCCAATGGACGGGGCAAAAGGATTTCACCTTTAACGATTGTGATCTCAACTGGTACGCAGAGTTTTGTCGCTGGTTGGTAGACCATGGGCGGTGTAAGTCTGCGGGCTTATTGAAACACGCGAAAATATTGAAGAAGGTATTTAGAGTTTCGGAGGAGAGGAATCTGCACACAAATAGAGACTACAAGCGATTCAAAGCGACCAGGACAACCACCGAGAAGATCTACTTGCGGCAAGAGGAAATAGAGAAGTTGGAAAAGCTAGACCTTAGCGATTCTCCACACTTAGCGCGGGAACGAGATCGTTTCCTGGTATCCTATTACCTTTTGATGCGCTACGGTGATAGTGTACGGATCCATCGCTCTATGGCTTATGAGGAAAACGGGAATTGGTTCCTCCGGTATCAGAGTGAAAAGACGAATGTGCCGGTAGTGATTCCGATTAAGCCCGCGTGCAGGCACATTCTGGAGCGTCATAACTGGGATATGGGACAGGACACGAACCAGGAAGCCAATCGACATATCAAGCAAGTCGCGGCTATGGCAGGCATCAATGAGCCAGGACAAGAAGGTGACAGGAGGGGCCCAAAATGGAAGTTTGTCACAACTCATACGGCTCGGCGCTCTGGTGCTACCAATATGGCGCTGCAGGGCGTGTCTGTAGCCACCATTGCTAAACTCGGTGGGTGGAATCGTATTGCCACCCTGAAAGCGTACCTTAGAGCGTCAGGGAAGGATGTGGCTAGAGCGGCAGTTGATTTAGACTTTTTTAGATAGGTGTGAAATGTTAGTTAGAGATAAGAAATTAACGGTGACTTTTTTTCTCAATCAGCGCTTGAAGCCGCATGTTGAAGATAATGGGGAGTTGTCTTATCCAATTTATGTTCAGGTTAGTTATAATCAGAAGAACCATCAATTTAAGGTGAATTGGGACTTGCTATTCTACAACTACCCGCTTGAGAATAGAGGGGCACCGGCGTATTATGGATATGTTTCGGAAAAGATTTTTGACGAAGTTGTTGGGCTTTTGAGCACTGGTCCCCAATTAACTTTCGCTCAAGGAGCTGTTGTTTCACATCGGGATGGTTTGGCCGAACGTCTACATTTTTTAAAGGAAAATATCTCTGCAATAGTTGATTATGAAGTAAACCAGTTTAGGGATAACTTCAGAATGAAGGGACTGAGCTCTCGGATTGATTTTTACTTAGCAGATATCATGGTGTCTCTAGACAATCACTGCAATACCATTGGTTGTGAGCTAATGAGAAAGCAAGTGAATGACATTGAACCAACTGAGGTTTTAAATCAGCCCTATTTTTTTCAAAACTACGAAGCACTTCGCCGGCTAGGGCTACTAAATGGATTGTCGAAAGCGGAACAGTTAGACTTCGAGTTGTATTTTCTCGTAGGTGCTTTTATTGACTCTACAGAGGAGAGAACGACTAATCTGAATTGGCTGGCCGGAAATCTTAAAGCGAATTGGGCTGCGTTTTGTGATAACAACCTTCCGGAGAACCGATACCTGGATGCTATTCCCCCCCATAATTACTTCTTTCGACATCTTCGCTTAGTGCCTCCCGCTGAGGTCTCTGAGTTTTATACGGCACGGTTAGCTGCCATTATTTCAGAACAAGCAACTAGATTGTAAAGTTATATTCTTGTGATTTGTATTTTGTAAGAATAGAGGTTATCTTAGCACTGCCCTCAGGGCATAATATTTTTTTGACCTTGCAATTCTTACAAAATGAATAATATAAGAACTAGCTCTATTCAGAAGGAAATCTTGACGACAAGTGACGTAATGGAATTACTTGATATTTCACGTACTACCCTCTATCAGCGTATGCGGGCGGGAATATTAGTTGGTCACAAGTTGGGAGGAAGAATATACTTCTACCGGAGCGCTATCAAAGAAGCATTAGAAAAAGGCAAGATCACCATGTCTTAAAGGCGTGAAAATAAAAAAGCACGCCTGTAGGCGTGCCCTTTCTAAATAGTTTTAAGTTATGTTAAAGTTAATTAAACTTCACTACCCGAGCAAGGCTCCGCCCACTTTCTTTCATCATAGTACGGGACATCGTAAGTATTTAAAAATCCGCTTTTCTGCGTTATACGATGTCATTCCATGGAGCCACAAGCAAGCATCCCCAGAAAGAGGTTAAGTCCCGGTGCCGCAACGATAGTTTACCTACAAGTTCGACTGATACAGTCCACTTCCTTTCTGGAACGTCTGCGGCTCTACTACTCCATTAAGAGCCTGAAGAGTCAGCAAGAGGAACCAGACGATTGGTGAGCATACCACTATTCAATTCTGACTAAACAGTTAGTACCGGCACTAGCCCGTGAACGGTACTGCTTAGCTGAGTTAACCATACTCAGCCTGGATAACCTATTTCTGGAATCATAAAGAAAGAGAGATATGAATTCGTTACAATATGAGAAGAGATATTTGGAAAATACAGCCGCAAGAGGACAAGCACCGGTGTCGGTTTTTCGTCACGTAAAGACATTTAATGGAGAGCCAGCCACGAGGATATGGACTTTGGCCACACTATTTGACTATCAGACAACAAGTGTTTCACTTCAGGAGAAAACACTGAATCTGAGGAGTCTAAAATCACTGAGCATTCCGAAGTACAAGACTGCTCGCAAATCACTGATCCCAGTTATTAAGCCTGGCAAAGATTTGCACCGAGGTCATAGCAGTGAGCTTATACCATTGTTTGTTTTCGACTTGGATGGAGGTAATCAGGCGACGTATCAGCAGCATTTGCAGCACGTCTCTCACTGCCCATACATCTACCACATGGAACAAAGTCTTGGTGGAGGAGCCCGAATCTATGTCTGGTCAGATTTCCCGCCGGGAAAGAGAAGAGAAGCCTACCTCCAGATTGCAGATGACCTCGCTCAGGTGCTCAATCTTGCCTTGAAATCACCTGGTATTACCGGTGAACATATTGATACGGCGACCTGGGACGAGGGACGACTTTGGTTTCTGGCCTACACTCCCATAGAGCTAGTCTACCACAATGAACAGAGCGCTGTCTTCCGCTTTCGTTCCAATCAGAAAAATGAAGGTGACAGGGAGAGGAAAGTGGCTGTTTCTGCAGGATATAAGGCACCGTTTACAACTGAGGAAAAAGTGATGGACTGTATTCTTCAACTGGAGAATTTAGGACTGGACGTAACCGGGAGTGTGACGGAATGGTGGTTTACAAAAATTCTACTCCCATTTGCAAATTGGAAAGGAGAAGAAGGTAGGTATTACGCCCAAAGGGTAAGTCAACTCGGAGCTTCTTTTAACGAGCGCGACTTCAACTACCAATTCGATAAGGCAATAGCGAAAGACCGGGACCAGGTCACTATTAGTTCATTTCTTGGACACTGCTCACGGAATGGTATTCGGTACGATTATCAGGCTATAATGGCCCGCCGATCTTCTTGTTCTATCCCTCAAATCTAAGCCATGAGAACATCAATAAATCAACAGACTAGTAATGCGACTCCTAAGAATGACGACAACTTAGATGGGAAGTTCTTCTTGTTCTACAAAGTGTTCAAGGGCGAACCAAAGATTCAACACCTCAAGTTAGTACAGCTGTTGAAGCACTTTGGATTCCGGCGTTTCGACCGGGATGGCGAGTCTTTTATAGTGCGTATTACTGATAATGTGGTTCGCGAATGCACCCGTCAAGAGGTCATAGACGCCTTTGACTCGTACCTTGATCTGGCTCCAGAAGAACTGCCCGGAAATATCGAAAAAGAGGTGCTTTGTAACAAAATGTATGCGGGTATAGCTGGTTTTTTCTCCAATGATATTCTGGGACGATTACGCCCTGATATGCCCATTGTCTTCAATGAGCACACCAAAGATGTGGCGTACTTCTACTACCAAAATGGATTCGTTGAAGTGAGCAGAGATGGTGCAAAGCTGCGCCCATATTCGGAACTGAAGCACTATATCTGGGAAAATCAAATCTTGAAGAGAGATTATGTCGAAGTGCCACTCGCCAGATGTCAACAGAGTACCTTCTACCGCTTTCTTGTCAATGTAGCTGATTGTTGGGAACAACATCCGTTCTACGGCCGCATGAATCCCCGAAAAGACCCTGCCCGTTTGGTAGCGTTTAAGACGGTCATTGGATACTTGCTACACGCTTTTTTTGAGCGGGAACTGAAGGCTGTAGTTTATACTGATAGCAGAATATCTGAAGACAATGACGCTAACGGTCGATCTGGCAAAACCTTGCTGTTGAAAGCACTGGGTCACATGCTTAATCGTGAGTTCAAAACGTCGAGAACCTACGTGGAACTCAATGGCAAGGACTTTGATACTGGTAAAACTTTCAAGTATCAGGAGCTGGGCCTTGATACGCGACTTGTTCATTTAAACGACGTAAAGCGTGGCTTCAAGTTCGAGGATCTTTTTAATGACATCACAGAAGGTATAAAGCGAGAACGCAAGAATGAGGCACCTTCAATCATTAGAGCTAAAGTTGCTCTCTCTACCAATCTGACCGTAAAAATATCCGGCTCCTCAGCCAGGGGGCGAGCAGTGGAAGTTGAACTAGCTGAATACTACGACGATAACTGGACACCCAAGCAAGAGTTTGGTGAGTGGTTCTTCGCTGAGTGGAGTTCTGACCAGTGGGCAATGTTTGATAACATCCTTTTAGACTGTGTAAAGATCTACTTTCAGAAAGGTTTGCAAAATCCCAAGGCGATCAACCTGCATGAACGCAAAAAGATCGAGGAGACGGCTCCTGAGTTCGTCCAGTGGATGGAAGACCGGATCGAAGCAGCGAAACAAGAGGGTAGGGTAGACAAGGCACTTCTGCTCAATGACTTCGTAGGGCGCTATCCGGATTTCCAATGGTTGAAGCAGCGAACGTTCACTTCCTGGCTCCGCCTCTACTGTGAGTATGACCAGGTGTACGCTGATTTGGAGGAGACTCGAAGCAACGGAAAGAGCTATGTCACATTTCGCTTTCCCGATTAGGAGGACTTACCCCCCTCCCTCAAAATATCAAGATTCTTATGCACTTATGCACTGTCTAGGTTCAATGACTTGGTTTAGAAGGATTTAAGGTTTGAGATAAGAGCATAGGACCCAAATAAGGCGCTATTCTATGCACTGTTTTATGCACTTAAGTTGAAGTTATGCACTTAAAGGAAGATGTGGTTAAACGAGCAGAGCATTACAAATGCACTAAGTACATATGGAAATAGGAATTATGCACTCGCCAAAATCAAGATTATCAGTCTCTTAGGAGTGGAAAGTGCATAAGTGCATAGGAAACGCTAAGTGGGGGTGGGGGGTAATTTATCCCTCCTGTAACCTTCAAAATGATGTCACAGAAAAGCCCCGCCCGGCTGTGTTGGAAGCAATACCGAGCGAGGCATATTTAACAAAAGTTAAACATGTAAAATTATGAAATCTTTACACAGCCTACCGCAAGACAAGAATTTCTTCGATACCTACGCCAACCTGATTCGCTCGGTAGTGTGGGCGGGCCTATTTGCTCAAGTCGTCAGCGGCATTACTGAAAGCGGAGCCATCTTCACCAGCACAAAGGCAAGTTTGGAACCCTTCTACCTGGGCTGGTGGGGTTTATTGTTTGCCGCGCTAGTGGCCGCACTTGCTACTCTTGTGATTGAGGTAGGGTTACGGAAGACTTTTCCGGTGGCCGTCGATGCGGTTTTATACCGTCGTTGGTCCGGACTTGAGTTATGGATTAGTGTTTTTGTCTGGCTGCTATCCGTAGCGCTGTTCACCACTTCGGGCCTCCTTTCGTTTCATAACTCCAGAGTAATAGTTGATGATCTTACCCCAGAAGCTGAACAGGAAACAACTACCCAGGTAGATAGTATCTACCAAGTAGAAACCGCCGCCCACCGGCAAGTCTTTGTTGCAGATAGCACCCTCATAGTCAATAATTATACGGCCAAGATTGCAAGTACCGGTACCGCTTTTGATGGTAAGATCAAAGCTCAGGACGAAAAGATAAGAGGGTACGAAAGCCGAGAAGTCCGAACGGGTAAAAGCTATGCAAGTCGCAAGGATAGAGTTCGTCAAGAGCGGGCCGAACTGCAAGCCGAAAAGGTCGAAGCCCTGGCAGCACTGGAAGCTGCACGAGCTGACGAATTGACTCAAGCCCAGGCCGACTATCGAGTACAAGTAAAGGAAGCGGTAGCAAACCGAAAAAAGGCCACTGCTGAAGTCCACACAACCAATAAACAAGCTGAAGCTGATCGCCTGGCCAATGTCAACAAATACGGTGGTGGCTTGGGGTGGTTTACGGTTGTATGCTTGTTCTTATTCGCTGTTTCAGTGGTCTTAGATCGTATTCATCGAAAGGGCGCCGGCATTACTGAGAGTGTGCAAATTGAGGCTTACGACTTCCGGCCTGGGTGGTTCACAGAGTGGTGGTGCGCCGTGCGGGAAAGAATCAACTACAAGCTACATGAGCGGATAACCGCTTTTGCCAATAATACACCTGCTGCACCAAAACCTGCACAGCCAGGGGCTGTATATGATATAGCTGAGGCGTTACAGCACGTAACTATCAAACTTCAGTTAGAAAAAGGAGAGGATGATGATAAGGTGATTTACCTTAATACAAAAGAGCCTGAGGTAGCCTCCCCACGACGTCGACAAATTGGTTTTCAGAAAGAAGTAGAAGCTGAAAGTTCGTGTGACCTTTATAGCACACCAAACACGGAGGGGTCACACACGAAACACGAATACAGTACTAAAGAACTACGTGAGGCGAAACAACGGCTGAAGATGTATAAAAAGCGATTAGGAAGCCACCAGCAAAAGGCCTTAGCACAGGAACGGGAAAAGGGGAAAGTATGCAAGAGGACAGCGGAGGCCATTGAGAATAACCAGAGCTGGGTGGAGCATTATACGGCCGTTATTGATCAGCTGGCAGAGGGTCTAAAGAGCTAGTTGGTTTACCTATTTGTCACCTATTAATCACGTATTTGACACGGAATAATCACGAATTAATGAAGATCACAACCATTTTTGAAAAACACCGAAGCAAGGGGTGGCCGGAGTTGAAACTACACTTTCAGCAGGCAAAAGCTAAGGGAAAGGTCCTGAACTCGGCAGAAAAGCTGGCCAAGTATATTAGGAAGCTGTTTGACCAAGGTACTTTCGATACCCAGGAGGAGGCTATCTTACTCGCGCTCAATCACCTGAATCAACCCGTTTTCTACTATCGTCTAGCTAAGGGAGGAAAGGATATTGTAGATACCGATCCCCGGCTAATTTTCCAGGTTTTGATTTGCACTAGTACAGAGAGATTTGTGGTCGCCCATAATCATCCGCACGGGTTGGAAATGGCTTCCTTGGAAGATGTGAAATCCGCACACGCCTTGCACCTAATGGCAAACTTATTCGATATTGAATTTGTAGACAGCTTGGTCATTACCAGAAGAGGATTTTACAGTTTGGCGGAGGAGGGGCTACTTTGGTTGTAATCTCTATTTACCGATACCAAATACCCTTGCCACTTAGAAGCTATCATCCTATAATGGTGAATCCTCTTGTATGGTCTAATGGTGAGATTAAAAGAACCTTGTCAAAGTCTGTATTGAGGAGGGGGAGTTGTTTAAACTGTGCTAAATCATTCGAAGAGAAACCGTACCCGATTGTGTCAACTAGGGCTAACCACCATTCAGGATAGCGGCTCTTGTATTTGGATATTTTGCCTTCTTTTTCACTGAGAATATGAGGGAGAACATTGTATATGTCACTAACTATAAATCCACCTGAGTCATCATCTGAAGATCCGCCAATTCGGTAGATAGTTGCCAGCTTTTGGTTAGCGGGAAAGGTTCTGATTATCAGGTTAGTACCAAATCTATACTCAGCTATTTTCTCTGGAGTCTTGAGGTGGTTATTGAGGGTTGAGATTATGCTATTCTTGTATTGCTTAATGTTTAAGGGGCGTTTGAAGTCCAGAAAAAGGTAGATTGAGTGCTTATAATCCGGTGTTTGGATGCTATCTGTTATTTTTTGCAGTAATGCTTGCACTTGATAGTCTGCTTTTTCAATGGGTTCTTTCCTATTTCCAATGGTAATGTATTTGTTCAGTCTTCTCACTTCGATAGCAATTCTCCCATTTAGGAGAAAATCTGGAGGAATATTTCCATCTGGCTCATACTGGATATTTGTATAGCCTTGAGCTTTCAGGTACTGCAGTACTTGACTTTCTTCTTTTTTCATTGCTATGGTCAAATTCAATTTTTTCTATAATCGTGGATACTTTGTGGAGTCGGTAGAATTAACTAATAACGTATTTTTTCTCTTGTTCCTGTTCCGTCGACTCTGCCTGACCTAGTGCAACCAAAGTATCCAAAAGGCTCTCTACCTCCCGCAGTCGCTTAGCCGTTTTTCGGCCTTTAAACGCATCTGCTATTGTTTCTACTCCAGTTGGTACGGAGATGGAAGAAAGCACCTCACGGAGTGCAGCAGCACGTGCAGGCAACTCAGCAGGCCAAGGCTGCTTCTCTGTGACCACTGGTTCCGGTGTTAGCTGCTCTGTGTGTATTTCTAATGTGCCTTGTTTTCCCTGTTGTACTTCCTCTGGAGCCTGGTAGTCCGGCCGTAGCCAGCGGACTAAGCCCTTGGCCTCTTCGGCCACTCGATCGGTATTCAGGTCAACTAGACGTTGCAATATTTCACCTTCCTCTAAGTTAGTAGGCCAGCCATAAGCTTCTGCCACGGCTGCGTCTAGTTCATCATGTAACTGTCGAAGGATCCCAATTAAACCGTTTTCGTAGGTGATGCGCTCTTTTTCAGTTAAAGGTTCTCCGGCGCGTCCTTTTTCGAGGACATTATACATGTCGGTCAGACCTAGGCCTGAATGTAATTTTTGTTGGCGCTTTCGGAGGGCATCAAGGCGTTCGGCAATTCCGCGTATCTGGGTTTTATTTGCTTCTGTTGGAGTAGGAAATGGAAAGGTTTCGAAGCACCGAGTTTTATTATAAACCGGTCTATCCTCTAAGCGCCCCCCGCTGGCTAGTACCCATGTCACATGAAACCTTGATGATAGAATACCCAATATGTAAGCATCTGAAAATGCAAAATTAACTAATCGATTGTCGGGTAGTATTTCTGCGTCTAGAAAGACAAAAAATCGATGCTTAGACGTTTCCACGGTCGAGATATACCTGTTCAAACCAGAGTTCGCCTTACGCATTTTGCTTCGGGGCTCTCCATGAATCCACCAGTTATCGCGATATGTTTTTCTGCGGTTCTCATCTCTTTGCGGCTTTACGTTTTCGTAAACATGTTGATACACCTCTGGCATTTTTGCACGGACATCACTTTCGGATAAACCGTATAGGTCAATAACCATTAGTCCTCTTGATGTTGACGTTAGGTCTCTTCCATTTAAGTATCGTCGAATATGATTCTTAACTGTAGCATTAGTGCCTAGTCCAAGCATTTTAGCCTGATCTGGAGAAACCATAAAGCCTCCGCCGATTAATTGGACTCCTCGATTTGCCAATGCTGAATTGGCCTTGAGTTCTTTTGCGCTAGCTACATCTGCACCAATTGTGAGGTCTGAAAGAAGCTTTCCGATACTCGTTGATAAGGCGATTTCTGCAACTTTTGAATCGTTGTCTAAGTCTTCTTGGACAATGGTGCTTAACCTACCATCCTTATTGCCGCTAACCCCAACTGTCATTGCAATTCTTACAGCAGCTCCGTCCACGCTGTCTACCCACGGGTGGTCCGGAATGGCAAATACTAATGAAAGAGGCGTTTGCTGGCCCATATGATACTGTAGTACCCGACGATTAAAAGTCTGCTTTAAGCTATTCGTAGTAATGAAACCGAAGCGTTTTGATTCACCATTACGTATTTTTTCTGCTGCTTTGTCCCACCAGAACATAACATAGTCCGCCGAGTCAGGCACATGTTGATAGACTTTTCTTATCGCTTCCGTATAACCGTCACCCAAGGCCTCTCGCATTCGGGCCGTTCCTATGAATGGTGGGTTTCCCACAATGTAGTCCACTACTGGCCATTCTGCTGATTGAGGGTCTATGTATTCGTAACTCTGTACGCGTGCAGTTGGATCAGGTATTTCATCTCCTGTGATAGGATGCGGCTTGGTTGTTCGCCCATCCCAACGGGTAACGGGCTGTCCATTTTTATCTAGCTGAGGTTGTCGGTCATCCCAGCTAAGCACTGCATCCCGACATTCCACATTGTGCAGATCGCGGATAATCGGCTCTGGTAGTCCGAGTAGATCTCCACGAGTCCTTAAGTGCCATTGTAAAAAACCAATCCATAGCACTAACTCGGCAATTGCGGCCGCCCTAGGGTTGACCTCAATACCTAACATGTTTGCCGGTGTAACCATAACGCCAGCTATTTCAAGGCTAATCTGACCCTGGCCGAGAGCCTGCAAGGTATTGAGTATTTCGCCTTCCAGACGCTTAAGTAATTCAAGGGTAACGTAAAGGAAGTTGCCAGTGCCACAAGCAGGATCCAGAATGCGCAGGTTTGCTAGGCGTTGGAGAAACTTTTCTACTTCTTGTCTTGCTTTTGCTGGCTCGTCCTGGTCGGCCAACTGGAGGGCTGCTACCTGGACAGCTTCCCATTCGATGCGTAGGGGCTCAATAATTGTAGGTTGCACCAGCCGTTCTACGTAGGCCCGTGGTGTATAGTGAGCCCCTAGCTTGTGGCGTTCGCGAGGGTCTAAGGCACGCTCTAGAAGCGTACCGAAGATCGCTGGTTCTACCTCCTTCCATTGAGCATCTGCCGCCTCTTTCAGTAATTGTATCTGGTCACTATTCAATTCGATGACATCCGAACTAGCGAATAATCCACCATTGAACTGCGGTAGTTTTTGTCTTAGAATAACTGAGAAGCCACCGGTATTCATCGTATCCCAAAGAGACTCGATCATCGGAGCAAAGGACTCAGGTGCCTTTCGCAAATCATCCAGTAACTGTGTGAAGCTGCGTTCGGGGAGTAGTCCCACATCCTCGGCAAACATGGTGAAAAGGCAACGCATGAGAAAGCCAGCAACTCGTTTAGGGGAGTGTTCTCCTTCTAGTGATTTAGCCAGCTTTGCTAGTCGATCCGCAATGCCACGAGTTACGGCGGCACTTCGTCGGGTTGGATCAAGGCTGACTGGATTGGTCCAAACAGTGTGTAATAGTTCTTGGGTTTCTCCTTTTACAAGGTCTGTTATCGGAATCCGGTAGCTAGACGGATCGGGGAACGGGGCGTAATGCCCACCAGCGCGACTCCAGTCAGCATATAGAGCGATACTATGCCCCACGTCGACAACCATTATAATCGGTGGTCTCCCATCAGGGATTTCCTCTTTCGGTAGGCGACGAGTGTAGTTTTCCGCTTGACGACGAGCTTTTTCCATGGCGGTATCCCATGTTTTGGTGCCGCGTTTCCCATGCCCGGTTTTGCGTTTCGCCCGCTGTTTTTGACCAAGTTTAGATAGTGGTTTACTGTCGTCAGTTGCGTCAGCTCCCTGCTTAGCCTCTAATACGAAATGGCTTCGCTTGTAGCAGTCAATAAAATTTTTATTACCGGAACCACCAGGGATTGTCTTTTCAAAAACATAAGCATTTTCGCTCTCAATGGGCGTTTTAGGCTTTGGGGCCTCAACTCCTAGTATTTGGCATAGCTCGATGATGAACGATTGAGCATTAGCGCGTTCAGCTGCTCCGGAAGCAGACCATTTGGTAATGAAATTTTGAATGTGGGTGTTTTCCATGAGGGCGCTTGCTTGATTATTCAGCAGTGGTCAAATAACGTAATTTCAAAGATAATAAAGGAGATAAATTTTGGAAACGTACTTTGCAGCGAATGACAAATAACTAGTTAGGAGCGGTGGAAATACGGGGTGAAATAATCTAGGGGAACTATAGACAGCCTTATTGTTGTTTGAACTGGGATAAGCGTATAAATATGCTATATACTTGATCACTCTATTCAATTAATCAAACGGGAAACCATGAATTTTGGCAAAGTCTACTTGAAGCTCATTAAAATAAAACTCGCTGAACTTACTGATTATCAATCGGAGGTAGAGTCTTTCTTGGAAAGGAAACGAAAGGAGAGTAATTCAGAGTACGCGACAATTGATTGGGATGATATTGATGATGAGGAGTACAAGGCGTTTCTTAAAGACACTTTGGCAGAGGAATATCACAATTATCAGAAGTATTACCCCAACCTGCTTCGGTCTGCCATAATTTTTCAGACTTACTCGGTACTAGAAAAGTATCTAATAAAGCTCTGTGATTTTATGAAGGAACACAAGGGCTTGAGCAAAGCAGTGAAGAAGAGCGGTGGAGCCTTCAACAATGCTATTACCTACCTCACTACAGAGTTTCCAATAAATAAAAGTGAATTGAATCCAGAGTTTGAGTTCATTGATTGTGTCAGACTTTTACGCAATAAGATAACCCATGAAAATGGTGAAGTCAGCTGCTCCAAAAGTAATTCCCCGAAAGAAGCCCGGTTGATTAAATTCATGCTTTCTGAGAATTCTATCAGTACATTCAGAGACTATAGCGACTTTAAAAAAGGTGTGGAGGGTACGTACGAGATCAATATTATCAGTGGAGATCTAAATGCAAAATTTATCGCCGCGATTGAAAAGCTATTTGAGAAGATAGTCCAGAGGATATTCTGATCCTGAGTTCAGGGCAATAGGGATTGATCTTCAATTTTATTGATACAGTATTTTCTTGGTTATTTCTAAGGATAGTTTTAAGTAACTTTAAAACAAGGGGTTATGAGTTTAATAATAGCCCCAGCCGGATCACTTGGAAAAAAGCTCATTCTCACTGCGAGGATGGGCTTTTTTATTTGTCCTACCTCACGTACCTGGTTTTAATTATCTGACCTGAGTACAGGACAAAAAAAATGAGTAACTAGGTAAAAGGGTAAATTGTAGGTGTCGAATCTATAATTTCCCGCCTAATTACTCATGATGAAAGATACAGAAAAAGGGCTTAAAGAAGCTCTTAGCGAATATTTTGCTGGGCATGGTCAGCGCTTGACGATGATGACTAAGCTGGTGTTAGCCTTATTGCAGATGAGTACGGTCAATTTTGCTAAGCTTGCTTTGGTAGTTAATGCGAAAGTGAAGAGGAGTAGCAACTTCAAGCGCATTCAGCGCTTCATGAAAAGTTACAGCTTTGATCAGGAGAGATTTGTCCGGTTTGCCTGGGAAAAGTACGCCAATAAGGGTAGCTGGGTTGCCTTGAGTATGGACCGCACGAACTGGAAGTTCGGTCGCATCAATATTAATATTCTGACCATTGGAATATCCTGGCGAGGTACTGCGATACCCTTAGTGTGGAAGCTATTGGATAAGCGAGGACTTTCAAATACGGAAGAACGAATTGAGTTGCTGGATGAGCTACTCAAAATACTCTTGCCTGCGGAGCGTACTAAAATACGTTACGTGCTGATGGACAGAGAGTTTGGCTCTATAGATTGGATCACAGCATTGAAAGAACGGCACCTTGGATTCATCATCCGCATTCGAGTGGATGCAAAGGTTCGTAAACCAGGACAAGAGCGCGAAAAAGCAGCCAAAACGCTATTTGCTTGCACTCATTTTCGATGTCTTCGCAAGCAACAAGTGGTGTTCCATTATCGCTTGTTTATGGGCGGATACAAGATCGCTGCTAAAGAGTACTTGATCTTGGTTAGTGATACACCGCTAAAGCACCAGGGCAGAATGTATGCTGAACGTTGGGGCATCGAGGTTTTCTTCGGTTGTTGTAAGCGGCGAGGCTTCAATTTTGAGGATACCCATCTGACCAAAACTAGAGCGAATAAACACTTTGATTTACTTGTTAGGCATAGCCTTTATTTGGGCTTTTAAGACCGGAGAAATTGAAGTGCGCGAAGGTGATCGAGTTCCTTTAAAATGGGTAAATGAACGCCGCTAAAACTTGCCAGGGATTCTTTCGTCCCAGCGAAATCTGGGGTTGTAATTTGATGGTGCTGTGAACGGGATTAATTACAAATATTCACTGGGTTTTTTTCCAAAACGCTGCCGAAATACTTTTGAAAATGTGCTAGGTAAGCCAAAGCCATTATTGTAAGCGACTTCCTTTACAGAAAGTGCCATCCCACTCTCGAGTTCCTTGCGAGCATTTTGCAGTTGCACCTCCTTTATAAAGCGGGCAGGGCTTAAGCCCGTGAATTGCTTGATTTTTCTCTGAAATTGACGAACGCTTAGATTAGATGCTTTTGCTAGACATTCTACAGTTGGCATTCCTGAAACTTGTAAAGACTGCTGTATGGTGTTTTCTAAGGATGCTATCCACCCATTAACCTCCATTGAATAAGAAGACACTAAGTCTGGGTCGCCTGCAATAGCGGGCACTTCCTGTAAATCTTCCTGACTGCTTTGCCAGGTTAAGCGCTGGTGATAATTGTACAAGAGATTCTGCACCCTGGCTAATAACTCTGTTACGGAAAAGGGCTTCGTCAGGTAGTCATCGACTCCAATCGTCAATGCTGTCAACTTATCTCTTTCAGCAGCTAAGGCTGTAAGCATGATCACCGGAATTCCTGACCAGCTGTTGTTTGATTTTATTTCCTTCAACATTGTCAAACCGTCCACTTGTGGCATCATGACATCAGATATAATCAGCTGTATGTCAGCTTTATATCTTTTCAAGAGGCTTAATCCTTCTGCGCCGTTCCGGGCTTTTAGTACCCTTTTGTAACGATGCTCTAATAGTTGGCATATAAAATTGCGCATCTCCTCATTATCTTCCACGATCAGAATGGTGAAGTCATATCCAACGCCAGTGATCAGTGTTTCATCAGCTTCTCGCTCGAACGACTCAATTGCCGATTGGGTTACGATATGCTTATCTACGATTGATTTTTTGGGTAAATCAAAATAAAATTTACTGCCCACACCTAAAGTGCTTTCTGCATAAGCTTGCCCCCCCATTAAATTCGCAAACTCCTTAACTAAGGCCAAACCAATTCCAGTGCCTCCATAAAGGCTTTGTTCGGCTTGCATAGATTGATAGAAGCGTTCAAAAATATGCGGCAAATCCTCAGGAGGCACTCCCTGACCAGTATCACTTACCACAATTTTCAATTGGGAATCAGTTTCGGAGATTGTCATTGCAACCTTGTTCCCTTTGGGGGTGAATTTGATGGCGTTACTCAGGTAATTGTAGAGCACCTTTTCCATTTTTTTCCTGTCTAGTCTTAGCTGCAAGTCTTTTTCCTGCAGGTTGAAAACCAGATTGTAATCCAGGTCCTGACTCTGAAATTGAGGTTCGAATACCCAAAAAACACGTTCAAAAAATTCGACGACTGGAGTAGCTGTTTCCATTAAATCCAGCTTATTGGCTTCCAGCTTTGAAAGGTCGAGGATTTCTTCAATCAAATGAAGCAGACTCTTACCATTTCGTTGCATAACCAGCAACTGCTGTTGTATTTGTGTCTTTTCCCACGCCTCTGGATTATCTAGTATATAGGACAATGGGCCTAGTATGAGCGTAAGCGGGGTACGCAGCTCATGGGAGATATTAGCGAAGAAGCGAGACTTAATTCGGTCTAGCTCGCGTAAATCCTCCGCTTGCTTTTCGATAATCTGTTTATCCGCGGAGATTTCAGCCGTTGCTTCTTCGATACCTTTCTCAAGCTCTCTTTGTCTTTGCTTCAGTGATTTGACTCTTTTTCTATACAGGACAACGAAACAAAGTATTAGAGCAAAGACACTGGACAAAATGAACCACGACTTTAGATAAAAAGGTTTGAGCACCTTTATGTGTAGGACTAATTCACGCGGAGACCAACCACTATACGCCGTCTGTCCTTTAATTTGAAGACGGTGCGTACCGTAAGGCAAAGCGCCAAATTGAAGACTATTTTCCTTTTGATAATTCCAATCTTCAAATACACCCTCGATCTTCCAGGCATATCGCGTGGTGCTTTGATCACCGGAGGTAGGTAAAACAAATTTCACCCTGAAATATCGATCAGTGGGTTTAAATGTAATACTACTCGTTTCTATAGCCTCATTGATCTTATTGACTAGCGTACCAGTCTTTCCCTCAAATACTTCGATGTTTGACAGGACTAGTGGGGTATAATTCGCCTGCCTTCTCTGAAAATCTTTCGGATGAAACGAGGTGACTCCATTCATGCCCCCGAAATAGATGGTACCATCCTTTTCCTGAAAATGAGCAACCCGATTAAACTCTGTCTGAGCCAGGCCATCTTTGGCCAAATAGGTTTGTACTTCAAAAGTTGTTTTATCCAAAGACATGATACCATAATCACTGCTTAGCCAAAGTCGATTATAGTCATCTTCATAAATGGCGTAGATGGCCTCGTTTGACAATCCATCATCACGATTGAATAAACGCTTTTTCTGGGTGGTAGTATTCCAAAAAATCAATCCGCTACGGGTGGCTAACCATCTGTTTTTTTCACCATCTACATGTAAGTGGAGAATTTCTGTAGCAGGTAAGTTATATGCTCCTTTTCCTTCTTCATGATAATGATGCAATGCTTCCCCTTTGGTTTTATCAAAAACGTATAAGCCATCATTTGTACACAGCCAAAAGAGTGCGGCTACTTGAGGGTCTTGAAAAAATTGATAGACTTGAATTCTTTTTGATTGAAACCCGGATTCCTCATAAAAATAAGAGGTAGGCATTCCTTGTTCAGAGCAGTGCTTATGTATGGCAAAGGAATAAGCAGACCAAACACAATTATCTGCTTGATCTTCAAATAAAGACCAGCTGTATTGCATTCCTTGTTCAATGACCTCCTGATAAGGTATATCATTTACTGTTGACAAGTCAGAAGCCCATATGGACAAATAATCGAGTTCACCAATCCAAAACTTCCCGTCAGTTTTTCTGATAATTGGTATGCCGAAATAAGGTCGAGTGGTTTTATTCGGGGTGATTCCATGCCTGCTTAGTACGCGATATTTATCTGGTGCGTCTTTTTGAAAGAGTACTAAACCACCTCGGTCAAAGTTGACCAGAACGGAATCGTTTTCAGCATAGATTCCCCTTGAGGCGTTGTATTCAAAAGGAGCCAGATTGGTTTCGGAATCAGAGAAGTAGTTCGTAAACCATTTTTTTCGGACCACGATGATATTTAGTCCATGATCAGAATAAATATAGAGTTCATCAGGTTGATCACTTTTTAATAGTCCCCAGAATTTAAATAAGTGCTCATCATAATCTTCCTTGTTTAATTCAAACAACAAATCGCCGGATAGACTAAAAACCTTCCAGCCTGCTAGACCAATAGACCATATTCGGCCGTCTAGCATCTCAATACAATGATAGTCTGGTGGAGCTTCAAAAACAAGTTCATGCTCGCCAGATACATCATATCGGTAAATTTGGCTTAAGGCCGAATTGCCGGACCAGTTAGTTTCCTTGAAATAGATTTCGCTTTCCCATTCACTTACGAAAGGAAGGCTACATTTTGCATTTTTTGTGGCTGGTTTGTTTTGACGCTGGTTAGTGGAAGGTCCAATTTTAATCCTCTCAAAACCTTTCCCGTCGGGGCTAATTCTGAATAAAGATTCACGATCAGCGAGCCAAAAATGCCCCTCCTTATCAACATGGAGGAAGTTCATTCTCTCCTCTTCAAAACCGGGCGTTTTGATTTCTTTTATTCCCGTTTGGAAGTCTACAATAGCTATCTGATTATCAATTGAATAGTAGAAGTACAGCCGGTCCTCGTCTTGAAATATGGCCGCCTGGTTTTCCATATTGAAGAGTTTCCTCACTTCTGTCGCCAGGGTGCTTCCCAATTTTTCTTCATCTTCAATAACTTCCCCCGTACGGGGGTTTAAAAAATAAAGTGGGGTCGGTCCTCTTTGCGTAACGGGATGGAAATGAAACCAAATCCAGCCTTCGTGATCTTGTCCTATTGCATTAATCTCCGTCTTTTTATGTTGAATACCATCTAGAGTATAAGACTTGAATTCATAGCCATCATATCGTTGAAGGTTACTGCGAGTTGCAATCCATAGAAAACCATCCTTGTCTTCGAAAATCTTATCAACCTGATAATTAGCCAGCCCTTCTTCTATGCCAAATTGTTGCACATGCGTGTTGTAGTTCTGAGCTGGTAGGCAGCTGGATATCAGAAGAAAAAGAACCACCCTGTACCCATGACGGAATAGCATTGATGCCCCCGTTGTTGTAATGAATCTGGCAGGGGGTAAAATCAAATCGTGGCAACGTGGTATTTGCCAATAAAATCTTAATCTAGCGCTCCTAATTAGGCTTCGTACCAATAATGAGTTCAATGCTACGATGAACCATGATTTATAGACTAGAGATAACATCTTGCTCGTTAGAACGGCCACAAAATATCGGCCCGATAAGTCCACCGGGAGACCGAGATAATTTAATGCTGTAATAATTAGCATTCTTAGCCTTTTTGCATGGCCTTTGAGGCCTGTAAGGCAAACCAATTGTGCGGTTAGAAAGGAAAAAATGTAGAATAGCTCAATGGTTGTACAATGCGAATATTTCGCTCATATATCATATTCGTGTTTACGTTTGGTAAGCTCAAGGTAGTAGTTTTTTAATTACTAATTTCTATTCTCCTAAACTCAAAACCTCCTTACGAAACTTAGGTCCCCACGTTTTTAACTGTTCTTGTATTCTGCACCATGCAGCTCAAAATTGTCCGTTTTGACCATGTGTTTGTCCGTTTTCACCATGCCAAGCGGGTTTTGGACGAATATATTTACGCAGTACAATTAGGGTAGTGTGCTTACTACGGTGTACCGGATACCTACCGTGCTAAGTAATTTCCAGGATGCAATAGGGAGTCATACCTGAGGTGATATGGTATAGTGAGATACGTCTATCAGTCAGAGAGATTGTATGTACACAATACCAGGAACAGTTTCTCCTGTTCCCATCCTTTTCCCAACAGATCACTTGCCAATGTTTTTAACCAGCTACTCTTCACTGAGGGGCATTAAGTTGAATTGACAAATTATGGAGGAGCCTTTTAAGGATTCCGTTTTCGTGAAACGACAGGAGAGCTACGAGAAGATTTTTTTGAAGGACATCTTATATGTGAAGGCAGAAGGTGATTATGTCACCTGCTTTTTACAAGACGAAAAGATCACGTTCCGTATGAGTCTTTGCAGGCTCATGCAGCTACTTCCCGCTCCGGTCTTTTTGAGAGTACATCGCAGTTATGTCATACAATTGGACAAGATTGAAAAGATCAACCTCCAGGATAGTACAGTGGTGATTGATAAGACGATAATTCCTTTGAACCGGGCAAGTCGTAAAATAATCATGGAATACATTACCAGAATTGGCTAAGCAGAGCAGTACCGAATTTGCGGCTGGTCATAAGTTTAAGGCAGTTTATCGCAAGTTTCTGACTGCTCAACGCAAAAAAAATATCGCGCTACAATTTTGGCTAGTTTTAAGTGAATGAGTCCACTGGAGTGGGATCATTTACATGAAGCCGAAACAGACCTAATACAACACAATATGATCACCTGGAGCTTACTGCTTGGCAGTAGTAAGCTTGCTTTATTTGAAAGACAACAAGTTTTAATCTCAATTCTCAGTTATGACGACCTTTTTACACCGGCACATTGCTATGTGTGTGCCTCACCGGGGGAATACTCCTGCAGTGTTTCATGCTGTCTTCCTATCGGTCTTGCTTGTCTTGACATTTGGCACACTAGGGGCTCAGTGTACCGCAACCTTTACCGCTCCAGCTGATTTATGCCTTGATACTGGTCTGCAAGCAGGCCTTTCAGGCGGAACGCCAACCGGTGGTGTCTACTCCGGTGCTGGCGTGACAGATGACGGAAATGGCATGACCTATAGTTTTGATCCGGCTGCTGCTGGCGTTGGTACGCATGCCCTTAGTTATACCTACACGCAAACATCCTTATCGTTATTGGGTCAGGATATCGATGCAGAAGCGGCAGATGATGAATCTGGCCGGTCGGTATCGCTATCGAGCGATGGTAGCCGTGTTGCCATCGGTGCGATAGGCAATGGTCCTATTCCCGGTCAGGTTCGGATTTACAGTACTGTAAGTTGTACAAGCACAGCTAATGATGATATAGAAGTATTTGATCCTTTGGTAGTTCGCCAGATGTAAGGCTGAGCGGATAAAAATTTGGACAGTACGCATTTTAAAGTGACCAAACCATACGGTAAGTCCCCATTTCCTCTATCTACTTTATGAATTGATAGAATAAAGGGCCTTCATATAATTCTTGAAATTTGACAAATCATCAATCTCATTGAAATGAACCGAAACTTTTACCTATTATTTAGGAGGATTAACGCTGCAACTACTGGTAGCGAATTAATTCTTTTCCTTCTTCTTTTGCTCGGCACTATTGATCTTCAGGCGCAACAGTCATTTAACTGCACTTGGAACGAACCAGCACAATCTGGTACGACATTCCGAAATTTTGAAGACGATGGAACCGATCCTACACCAGATGGCGCTGGTGCTGCCAATGCTCTTACTTCTTTTTCATATACCATCCCCGGTAATACTTTAGGAGTAGGTGATGGAGGTATAGCTGGAGTTGTGCCGGATAACCCTGTAAGCATAATTATTGATTTTTCGGGAGACATCAGTTCTGCTAACGAACAGTTTGACGTAACCGTTGAAGGCCTACCAACCCGCACGGTTTCTTCACCTGGAGCTCAAACCTTTACTCTTTCTGTAGCACAGGCTACTACAGCTTTGGCTAATGGCCAGATAACGGTGACTTACGATAACTTTCGCTCTGATTGGTGGCCTCAGACCATGATAATTCCCGACCCGAATGATGAGGATGAACTGATTACGGTAAACCGTTATACAGGGAACAACAATTTCTCAGCATCCGTCAGGGGATTTTCTTTTAGTTATTCTTTTGATCTTGATTTAATGATGGGAGTGAATATTTGTACTAATGAATCATTTGATTTAGGCGCATTAGTAGAGTTTCAAACAGCCGCTAGCGCGAAGGACAATTTCTACTTCAACGGTGTCTATACAGATAGTACTTTTTATGCTAACATGGGAGATTTGGGGATTAATACGATTGAATACAGGTTTACATGTGCGGACGGGCAAATGGAAATATTGCCTTTCAATATTGTTGTTGAGGAGGTTCCCAATGCTACCCTTGAAAATGGAGTTGTTGGTTGTGGTGGGTCATCTAATACCTATAATTTAACTGCCTTATTTGGCCCTAATACTACAGAGGGTGGGGAGTTTAGTTCAACAACTGTTGGTGCAACAATAGTTGGCAATACACTCACTTATAATGGATTTGGCTGTGTAGATATTACTTATACACTGCAAAATTTGAATGATTGCCCAACACCAGGAATGATATTAACGGATAATGCAACGGTTTTCTTCAAGGAATCGGCCACTCCTGCATTTTTTATAACTTCTTCCACTGCTTGTTGGGAAGGCGATGATCCATTGGAGGTAGAAGTAGAAGCAGTGCCACAATCATATACGGGTAATCCTAATGTATCAGTAGAGTGGACTGCCACTCCCAGTAAGGTGTTAATTGATGGGGATCAAGTTGATGCATTTACAATTAGTTTAGCTAACCCAAATAGTAGTGTCCCAACAATCACAATTTCTGACCCGGTATCCGCTATCGGTAACCTGACTATTTGTTACGAAGAAACAATTAGTTCTCCGACCACAGATTGCCCCATAATCCTTGATGATACGGATTGTGAAACACAAGTTTGTCAAACAATTGCAATACTCAGTACTGGGTGTAATGAAGAGTGTTTGGAATTCGATCCTGCAGCAACGGTTTGTCCAGTGAGCACCAATCCCTTTATTACTATTAGTGCTTTTGACGGCGCGCTATCTGTTAACATAGGTGATGCATTATACCCTCTTTTTGAAGCATCCGTAGTTTCTGGAGAATATGTTGACGATAACATAATAGATTTAGGAGGAGACTTACCTCCTCTTATTTCATGTACAGAGCCGGGAATTGATGTAAGCTGGGATTATATTTTTAATCAAGATGCATTTGAATTCATAGCTGACGCAGCTATGATAGATCTTCAGGGCCCCATAATTACACAAATACCAGGATTTGGAGGTGTTTGTCAAGGCATACTGTGGGACATCAGACTTCCCGTTGATGTTTGCTTGAATTGTGAGGATGACGGCAATGATTATTGTGCAAGTGTTCTAGTTGTTGATGCCTGTATTCGCATGAATTCTTATCAGCCTTTAAGTTTTTTAGATTTTCCAGTTTTGGACGATTTTACAATTTGTACGGTTTCCATTCAAGATATTATTCTTGATCCTTTGCAAGAGATAGTTGCCCAAACGGCTGTATCGGTTGTATGGGCAGACACTGATGGAGATGGCGCTTTTGATTATCCGATTGTAGAAGGGGGGATCATTCTTGACGGATCTAGTCAGGGTACGGCATTTGTACCTAATAATGTAGAGGGAGAAGGTGTAATCACCGTACGTAATTTAACCGCTTCGTTTATTCCTCCTTCTGCGCCTTGTGTGGATCCTACTGGAGTAAATTTAATTGAATATTTGCCCATCGATCTTATCCCTATAGCAGGGCCAATGATTAATCAGGTACTTTCTACAGCAGGCCTTGATGTCAATGTTGCTCCTTCTGCGCATTATGATCTACCTATACGGGTGGCTAATGATCAGGCGCCATTATTTCTGAATCCTAAGCGGGAATATACATTTGCTACAGGAGCAGCATGTGGAGAGGCTGTTAACTGGTCTATTCCTATTGCAGTAGATGGGTGTACAGGTGAGATTGTCCAAGATGTAATTCAAACAGGAGGACCACTTTCAGGATCAATTTTGGAGCCAATGCCTAACGAAGTACATTATATTGATTCATATAATAATCCGTATTATGTCGATGTAAACGGTAACGAAGTTCCTTTGTGTCAAAAGGAGGTGAATGGTGTGATGGAGTACGTAATTGTAGAATACTTGCAGGATTGTGCAGATGACCGAAATGAAACCGTTGTAGATTTTAATGACTACGAGCCACTCCTAGTTTCTGGGTACCGTGTTGATTATCAGGCCACTTCCTGTAATGGTATGCAGACACTTCATTCCACGTATATCAATGTCGTGCCAGGAAATCCTGTATTGCAGGTACCTAATGACCTGGTCATGAAAACAGATATAGACGAATGTGCCAGGGTTGTTCAAGGTATTCGACCAATTCAGGGATTAGACTGCAATACAACTGTTACCTGGACAGCCGACAATGGAGCGAATCCTTCATCTGGTATTGGTGATGCCAGCGGAACGGTGTTTCAGTCAGGTACGACTACTGTTATTTATACTATGACTGCTGATTTAAATGGTGACGGAGTTATCGATCCAAACGATCCTATGATAGCATGTGGGGAATTACAAGAAACACAAATTTGTAGTTTTCAAATTGTAATACAAGATGGTCAAAAACCTACTGCTTCATGTAGAGACTTTGAAATTCAGCTTGATGAAGATGGTAGTGCAGTAGTAACGGTTGAAGATATCGATGGAGGAAGCACTGATAATTGTCCTGGAGTTTTAAATATCGAAATAGCAAAACCAGGCGAAGATTTTGGTTCATCAGTTAACTTTGATTGTTTAGATGAAGGGCAGAACACGGTAATCCTAAGGGTAGTTGATGCTGCGGACTTTAATAACGATGGAGATACGACGACAGACGATGGAAATGAAAAACGCTGTTTAGCGTTGGTGACTGTTGTAGATTACTTTGAAGGCTTTGTGGTTAGTTTGGATGTTCCGGAGTTGTGTATTGACACAAATAATCCGGAGCAATTGGATTTTACGAACTATCTGACAATTACCGATCCTGGCCAGCAGGTCCTTACGCATGAACAGGAATTAACAGACGGGGATCAAGTGTTTGGTGTGTTTTCTATAACAGGCTTTGTTTCTTCCAACAACGATCCAATAATCCAGGGCGATAGCCCCGACAACCCTGGTACTGCTGGTTTCGTCGATCCTATTACGGGAGAATACACACCAGGTAGTGGTACAGGTTTCGTTTCAATATCATACGTTTTGGGTATTGGCCAAAATGAAATGGAAGAAGATCAAATAGCACCAGACCCTGCGTACCCTGAGCGTTTGATAGGTTGTTTTGTGATGGCGAATGATGTTTTTGAACTTCGCCAACCCTTGGAAATGGATTCCCCAGAGTGTGAATGTATATCGCAAAATGATCGCATCGTTAATCTGGGTGAAATTACAGGAGGACTCGAGCCTTATACCATTCAATATGGCGGTGTAAAACTGGATGTTGATAACGATGGAATTGCTGATGATATGGATGGTGAATTCACTTATCAGGAATCTTTCACCGGATCTTCTGGTATAATGATTAATTATGATATTACTAACTTTACCGAAGATTTAGGTAACCTATTGGTAGATTACACCCAGCCCACCTGGTCTTTCACTATTGTTGATGCTCGTGGTTGTGAACTCTTCCGCTCCGGTTCTTGTGACAATGACGATGAGACGGGTTATCCGATGATCGATTGTACGGCATTGGGCGCAGTTACCCTTTACACCAGAAACGAAGAAGATTGTACAGTTCAGGATACCTGGGAGCACACTTTACCAAGGGATAACTGTGATGTAATTCTTTACACTTACACCATTGAAAATCCTGACGGTACGATTGCTGGTCCATTTGATATCTCAGCATTACTGAATCCTGATATCACTATGCCATTACCAGATCAGTTCTATGGCGAGTATGACTTCCAACATCATACACCAACTGAGAACGTATCAACGGTAACTTACTATGCCGAGGATGCCGTTGGCAACTTTTCCCAGTGTAGCTTTACGGTTACGGTGATAGATGATGATCCACCTTATTTCATCAACTGCCCAGAGCCTGCCGTAATTGTAGATGCACCACCCACCTGGTGTGCTGCCTTTGCTAACTATTCTTTACCATTAGCAGAGGATAACTGTGGTTCTGTGACGGTTACCCAAATTGATGATACAAGTCTTACATCTGGTTCTTTGTTCCCTGTTGGTATTACCATCAACACTTTCGAAGCGGTTGATGAGTCAGGTAACAGCATCACTTGTGATGTCAAGATCATAGTAAATGATTACCACACTCCACCTACATTGGAGTGTCCTGATGAAGTGACTACGACCAATGACGGAGGCGACTGTGGTGCTATAGTTACTGATATTGCACCATCAGGCATTACAGATAACTGTCCTGAAAACCTGACTGTTGTTTATCGTATTCAGGATGAAGAAGGTAATGAAGTAGCCAGTGGCTTTGATGATGCCAGTGGTAACTTCTTTGACTTAGGCACCAACACAGTGGAGTATTCAGTACAGGATATGCCATTGTTATTAATTACAGAGGTAACACACGAATTGAGCAATACTGTTGATGGTTCACCAGCAACAACGCCAAGTTGTTTTGATGGTGTAATCAATGGAGATGAAACGGGTGTTGACTGTGGCGGTGGCGTTTGTGCTTCGTGTAACTGTCCGGAGAATGAAGTAATCGTAGAAATTGTACTGGATAACAATCCTGGCGAGACGACCTGGGCCATTACAGAACCTAATGATGGTGCTGTATTAGCATCTGGTGGTCCTTACCCTAGTATGGCAGGTATGACCATAACGGAAAGTGTTTGTCTCTCAAATGATTGCTACGACTTTGTGATCAGAGATGCCGGTCTTGATGGTATCACTGCTGCTGGCGGAAGCTACACGGTAACTGCCGGTGACAAAGTATTGGCTTCTGGTGGTGATTTCGGAACCAGAGAAGTAACCAACCTTTGCCTGGATGGTGCTCCACCAGCAAGTTCTTTAGTAGGTACTGCTGGTTCGCGAGATGCGATAGAGATTACCAACTTTGGTTCTGCTAATTTAGATGTTAGCTGCCTTATGATTGAGCGGTTTTATGCTGGCGGTTCTGAATCATATGGTGTACCTGCCGGAGTTATTTTAGCATCAGGTGGCGTACTAACAATTCACTTCGGTGATGGTCATGATGATCCTGTCAACAATGTATACTATGTGCCGGGTACCACTGATTTAGCTATTGATGAGCCTACTGCTTATATCGTGAGTTTGTCTCGTTCTGTACTGGACGTGGCGGTGATGAATGGTTTTGATGTGAGTGGCGTATTGGTTCCACCAGCCTACGACTTAGGTGGCCTGACAGTAGCTAATTACTGGTCAGGAACAGTAGGTCCTCTTTATGGCGGTGGTATTGTTCGTACCACTGTTTGGGACACCAACACTGCTGCTGATTTTGTACCCGGTGAGGCTTGTACGCCAACTACAATTGGTACATTAAACCCAATGCTTCCGCAACCTGCATCCAATGGTGCACTGACCGCTATTCAGGCGCAGCCTACGACGCGTTTGGAGTGCAGTTTTACGGTAGATATCTCGGATAATGAAGTTCCGGTCTGCGGCTTGTACGGAGATTACAACAACTATCCAGGTTCAGCTGCGACGATTGATTACGGCAAATGTGTAGAATTACCGATTACCGTTACGGATGCTTACAGTATTGCTGATCTCAATTTATTACTGGCTGGCAACGGCGGCGACTTCGGAAACCTGACCTTTACCCTCATCAGCCCGGAAGGGACTGTAGTAGAATTGCTCGACGCCATCTGTTCCGGTAGCAGTGTCTTTGATTTGACCTTGGATGGTGACCCCGAACTAGCGGATCTGATTTTGGATAACTGTGCTAACATTGGTACAGGCGAAGCGTTTGTGCCGGTTGGCAATATTGAAGCTTTCAACGGTGAAGCAGTGCAAGGTACCTGGGTGCTGCAAATTGCGCACAACGGGCAAGTTGATATTAGTTCAACTGATCTGGTGGGGTGGAGTTTGGATATCAGTGCTCGTGAGGCCTATACCCAGGGCAATGAAACCCTGGATAATGATCTTGACCTATGCGGCGCAGAGTTTACCTGGTTGCACGCTATCCTTTTTGATAACTGTGCTGGTGGTAGTGTTGCCTTTACCATCACCTTCGAAGATGGGACCGTAGAAGTAAGTCAGACCTTACCGATCTTCCCAGAGAACACACCGTTCACCCACTTCTTCCAAGTAGGTGTTACACAGGTGAACTACACCCTGACCGATGCTGCTGGTAAAACGTCGTCTTGTGGATTTGAAGTTGATGTGAGGGATGTCCAGTCCCCGGAAATTACTTGTCCGCCGGATTTGGTTATTCAGCTCGATCCCGGAGAATGTGAAACCCAGGCTTATCCAACTACGCCAATATTCGAATACGATAATTGCCCGGACTACGTACTGAGCTCATTCCCTCCGGGAACGCCAGTGCCCATCGGAGATACCGTTATTACTCTGATTATCACTGATGCGTCTGGAAACGTAACGGAATGTACTTACAACCTCACGGTCTTAGAGCACGTTCCTACAGGGAATATTGCCTGTATTGCAGACCTCAATGTGTCCTTAGGAGCAGATTGTATGACTACCATTACCGCGGAGATGATCCTGAGTGGTGGAGACTACCGCTGTTACGATAACTACGATATTACGCTCTATCCAGATTTGCCAGATACGGGTGTCGATCCCATTTCGACATCGCCAGTGATCGGTGAAGAATTTGTGGGACAAACCATTATAGCGGAAATCTGCGACCCCGCTACCGGCTTCTGCTGTTGGGGCTATGTTCATGTGGATTTCTACGATGCACCAGAATTTATCTGCCCGCTTGATGCCACCGTCAGTTGTATTGAGTCTACCCATCCTAATGCTCTAGGTTACCCCGAAGTCACCTCTTGTGTGCCCGGTGGAGCTACCATCGAGTTCGATGATGAGATAGTGGACAATGGCACCTGTGGAGATCCGCGCCTGGTGATTACCCGGACCTGGACGGTTTCAGATGGGGTAGGTAACTCCTCGCAGTGTGTGCAGACGATCGTCATGGAAGCCTTTGACTTAATGCAGATCGATTTCCCCGAGAACTATGATGGAATTGACAATCCAGTATTGGATTGTGCCGCAGTTCTGGATGATCCTTCGCTGACCTCAATAGAGAGCTTAGGCGTTCCTACGATCGAAGGCTATAGCCTTTATACGGCAGGCTATTGCACTGCCGCGATGAATTTCGAAGACGACGTATTTACAATTTGTGAGAATAGTTATATCATTTTTCGTCAGTGGCGGGTGATCAATCAGTGTTTGCCCGACCCACTGGCTACTGTTAGCGAGTTTACTCAAACTATTCGCGTAGAAGACATCGATGGTCCGGAATTGGTTTGCCCAGAGAATGAAACGATCAGCGTTTCCCCGCTAAATTGCCAGGCGAGCTATCTTGTTCCACCTCTGGTGTCAGTTGACGCTTGTTCTGATGTAACCTATCAGGTAGAAATAGATGGAGACACACTCGTATACAACCCGGATAATTACTATGTACTGACTGGATTGGATCTTGGGCCGCATACCATCAGGTACCTAGCTAGTGATGCTTGTGGCAAGCTATCGAATTGTGCTTATACCTTAACGGTCAAGGATTTGATCGCACCAACCGCTATTTGTAATGATGAATTGATCGTTTCTTTAGGAGGAGGTGATATTCTGAATGGACAATTTGGTGAAGCCAGGATTCTAGCTTCTGATATCGATGAAGGGACCAATGACAATTGTAGCGCTGTTGATTTGGCCGTCCGCCGAAACCTTTGGTTAGATGGGGATTGCGACGCCAGCCCCGAACAGTGGAGCCCGTGGGGCGGTTTCATAGACTTCTATTGCTGCGATATCAATCAAGAAGTTACCATTGAATTACTCGTCACGGATATTTACGGAAACGAAAATACTTGTTGGACGGTCGTTACACCAGAAGATAAACTGACGCCATATTGCTATGCTCCAGAAGATGTTTCTTTAACCTGTACCGACTTGCCGCTGACCTTCCCCGGTGATATCCAAATCGCTTACGATGAGGACTTCGCTGCTACCTCTATTAGTATGAATGCCATTTTTGGCGCTGCTACTGGAACGGATAACTGTGCGGTAGATACCATTGTAGAGCGTACGCCAAACATTCAGATCAATGAGTGTGGTTGGGGAATGATTACCCGCCGTTTTGAAGCCTGGCAACTGAAGCCCGAAGGCGATGTGAATGGAAACGGTGCGATCGACATCAACGAAGTCCATCGTTCTACGAATAGCTGCTCACAGGAAATTGAAATCACGGAAGTACATGACTTCGTTATCGATTTTCCGGAGGATGCCGATGCCGATTGCGGAACACCAGATGTACCAACAATACTGACGGAAACCGCTGGCTGTGATGTCCTCTCTGTGAATATCGGTGATCCAGTCCAATTTAGCGCCACCGGAGATGAGTGCTACAAATTGAGCATCACTTATGATGTGATCAACTGGTGTTTGTGGGATGGTGAGTTTACCGGACACCTTATCGCTCGTATGACCGAAGACGACGGGGAAGCCTTACCTATCGATCGTGCAGTTGAGGGCAATGAGCGTCCAGTAATCACCTATGATGATGTTAACGGACTTTGTATTGATCGCCGCCACGCTGACCGTGACGGTGACAGCTTCCTACCAGACTGTGAATCGCCGGAGCTGGCTAACTATGGCCGGTATATCTACACCCAGTTTATCAAGGTGTATGATTCTTCAACTCCTGTCGTAGCGGTAGGCGACTACGGTGGCCCGACGGACAATTGTCCGGACTTATTACCCGGACAGTTTGGTGATGAGGATGGAAACTGCGAAGTAGCGGTGAGCATTCCGTTCACGGTAACGGATGAATGTGAATTGTTTGATGGAGAAGGAGTGTTAATCATTGAGGTAGTAAGCGCGGAGCTTGATGCCTTTGCTGTGGATGCCAATGGCGATGGCGCTATTTCTTCCAATGAATTCAGCGGTGACGACGATGCCTCACAGTACTTGATTGACAATGAGGATGGCACCTATGTGCTGTCTGGAAACTTCCCGGTCATTAGTTCGGCAATGGGAGATAATATCTACCACGCAGTACGAATTTTGCTGGAGGACGGCTGTGGAAATCAGACCAGTCAAACCCTGCTGTTTGACGTAATTGATTGTAAAGGGCCGGCACCTATCTGTATCAATGGCCTGACCGTAACGCTTATGCCGGTAGATCCGGGAACGGATGCCGATAATGACGGCGATGTGGATGGTTGTGCGATGACCATTTGGGCAGCAGACTTTGAGGCTTCTCCTATCTATGATTGTACCGGACAAGGACCCGAAGCGGATGCCGATGGGGCAGCACGAGTAAGCAAGTACGCCATTTACCGCGCCAGCGAAGTGGAGGCCAACCCTAACTTCATGCCACATCCAACTCATACCGGCTTAGTATTGACTGATGACGATGATGAAACAGTTGTTGTATATGTCTATGCCTTCGATGAAGATGGTAATTACGACTACTGCGAAACTTACGTTTTGGTTCAGCTACACGGTTCTTGTGGTGAGTCTGGCACGGGCACAATTGCCGGAGTGATTACAACTTCAGATAGTGAAGCAATTGAAGGGGTGGAAGTGAACGTCAGTGGTGCTGCTCAAACGAGTATGATCACAACTACTGATGGAGCGTATACCTTCCCGGGCCTTTTGCTGGGTGAAGATTATTCCATTACGCCTTACCTGGATGCCAACCCACTCAATGGCGTGTCTACTTTCGATATTGTCCTGATCAGTAAGCATATTCTAAACGTTGATCCGCTTGATTCACCGTATAGGCTCTTAGCCGCTGATGTCAATAATTCCGGAACGATAACGACTTTGGATATTATTCAAATTCGCAAGTTGATTCTGAATGTAATCACTTCGTTTGAAAACAATACCAGCTGGCGTTTCCTACCAGCAGATTATGCCTTCCCGAACGATCTGGATCCGTGGCAGGAGACTTTCCCGGAACTGATTAATATCAATGATTTGCCATCTGATATTGTCGATGCAGATTTCATTGGTGTAAAGACGGGTGATGTCAATGGAAATGCTCAGGCCAATAGTTTGGCAGGTGATGACCGCACCCTGAACGGTACCTTCCACTTAGCGGTAGAAGATATCGATCTCAAAACAGGCAATACCTACACGGTAGCTTTCACCGGAGAAGACATGGCTAACATTCAGGGCTTCCAAGGCACATTGCAATGGACTGACCTGGAACTACTTGATCTGGAGTACGGTGCTGCAACGAGCGCCAACTTTGGGTTGATGTATGCTAATCAGGGCATGCTGACTACTTCATGGAATCAGCCGTCAGGTAGCAGTGTTGCGGACGGTGAGGTACTCTTTAGTCTGGTGTTACGTGCCAGCCGAGATGCTAAGCTGAGTGAGTTGCTGCAGGTCAGTAGTCGCTACACAATGGCGGAGGCTTACCAGGGTGAAACCACGACAGACTTAGGACTGTCCTTCTCTAGCACAGCGGCCTCGCCAGGCACTTTTGTCCTCTATCAAAATGTACCGAATCCTTTTGCCGAAGGTACTATGATTGCCTTTGATCTACCCGCAAATGCAAGTACGACCATTACCATTCGCGATGCGAAGGGAGCATTACTTCGGGTAATTGAAGGAGAATACACAGCAGGATATCATACGGTTCGAGTTACGAAACAGATGATTAATAATACTGCTGGCGTACTGACTTACACGCTGGAAGCCGGTGATTACCGGGCAACCAGGCAAATGATTGTGGTTGATTAAAAAAAGGTAAACCAATCACATGAATTAAATAATCAAGGAAGCGGCAGTAGTCATTAGGTCTACTGCCGCTGATTTGAGTTTAGGACATTTGTTATTTAGAAAAATTCCCATGAAAAAAAGTCATCAAAGTAAGTTTCAATGGCCAGGGTTAAGTAAAATATCGAGAGGAGTATTGGTCTTTATTAGCCTGCTCGGTTCTTTAAGCCTACTTGCGCAGAATGAACGGTACTGGGTAGCTGCTACTCCGGCAAATTGGAGTAGTAACAACTGGTCCTATACGAGCGGCGGGACTCCTGATGCACCGGTTCCGACGAATGGGGATATCGTTTTTTTTGATAATAATGGATTGGGAGACTGCACTCTTACTACGGATGCTACGATTCTGGGAATGCTCGTCGAGGATGATTATTCCGGAACCATTGACCTGGGAGATAATGAGTTCACCGTAGGTAGTGAAAACCTGACACTTCGTGGAGGTAGTTTTAATGGGAATACGGCTGCAATTACTATTCAGGGAAACCTGGAAGTTTTTTCTCCTACAAACTTCACTGCTACAGCGGATACCTTGAGAATGCTTGGCAGTGGTTTTAATCAATTCATTCTTGTTACCACTTTTGACAATAATAGTGGAACCGTCCATTTTTCTAATGGAAACTATGAAATCGAACTAGGGGGAGCTTTCTATAACATGATATTGGAAGACGATGTAAGTTTTTATACAGACTTGGTCGTTGAAAACAATTTATCCCTCAACCAGGGGAGCATAAGTAGTTATACCGATATTGAAATTTTAGATTCGCTGGTCGTCGGCGCTGATTTTGGTTCGCTACAAGGTGTGACCCTGTCTTTCAAAGGTACAGGCAATGGTCATTTTATCAGTAATACGGTTTTACGTGGTGCAGATATTATTGTTGAAAAAGCGATGAATACGGATACGGTGCACTGCTATGCGGGTACAGTTGATGTGCTAGCAATTGGTGATGGCGAACATGCATTACAAATAATAAAAGGTGGCATGGACTTTCCGGCGGGCGACCCGGTCCATATGTACCATACGCTAGTTCAGGTAGCAGATGATGGTTTCTTAATTGGTACCAGGGATACCTTACGGGTAAAGTTGGTTGGTGAGAGCGGATTCCCATTTAGTTCTTTTGAAGTGAATCCGAATGGCTACTTCCACAACGAGGGCACATTTGTCTTTGAACCCTGCGCTGATCCGGCTGATTACTTTAATTATGTCTGTGATGACCGACTCTACAATGCGATAGTAGAGGGCAGTGTTAATTCGGGATTTTCTGATTTAATAACCGAAAACAGTTTGCTGCTCAATGCGGGTACTCTTCAAGTTAATGCTGTGGTGTTGGACAGCGTAACCGTAAACTCCGGTTTTGGCGGTATGGGAGGTACTACGCTTCGTTTTGAAGGCAGCGGCAATGGCCATTTTATCAGTAATAGCCTCTTGCTAGACGCAAATATCCGAGTTGAAAAAGCGATGAATACGGATACGGTGCACTGCTATGCGGGTACAGTTGATGTGCTAGCAATTGGTGATGGCGAACATGCATTACAAATAATAAAAGGTGGCATGGACTTTCCGGCGGGCGACCCGGTCCATATGTACCATACGCTAGTTCAGGTAGCAGATGATGGTTTCTTAATTGGTACCAGGGATACCTTACGGGTAAAGTTGGTTGGTGAGAGCGGATTCCCATTTAGTTCTTTTGAAGTGAATCCGAATGGCTACTTCCACAACGAGGGCACATTTGTCTTTGAACCCTGCGCTGATCCGGCTGATTACTTTAATTATGTCTGTGAAGACCGACTCTACAATGCGATAGTCGATGGTAACATTGATGTGTTTGATGATTTAATAACCGAAAACAGTTTACTGCTCAATGCGGATACTGTCCGTGGAGAATTCATTGCCTGGGACAGTGTGACCATCACTACTAATTTCGGTGGTTTTGATGATGGTTTGCTCACCTTTGCTGGTGCCGGTAATGGCCATTTTATCGTCAATGACACCTTGACGGGAGCGGACTTGATCGTCAATAAGGAGATGAATACGGACACGGTGCACTGTTATGCGGGTACGGCTGATGTAATAGCAATTGGGGGTGGCGAGCATGAATTACGAATAGAGAAAGGAGGAATGGACTTCCCGCTAGGGGATCCAGTGAATTTTCATGGTAATAGGGTGGAAGTGTGGGATGATGGTTTCTTAATTGGTACTTCAGATACCCTTAGAATGCGGCTAGACAATTGGCGTTATACTAATAGTCTAGGCTTTATGTTCTTTCGTTCAAGCCGTTTCTCTGTCCTTGGCACCTACGCTCATAACGCTGGTACTATTGAGTTTGAGCCACCTACTGATCCTGCTGAATTCCTGGATTACATTTGTGAAGATTCCCTGTACAATGCTATCATCGGTAGAAACCTTGATACAGACGACTATGGGGAACTAACCACTGAAAACAGCTTATTTATAGATAGTATTGAACTCAAGGGCGCATTCGTTTCCTTGGATAGCGTCACCGTAGACACCAATTTTGTGAGTCTACATAATGGTTCGCTCCGCTTCGCAGGTACGGAAAATGGCCATTTCATTCTTAATGACACCTTATTTAGAGGGGACCTGATCATCGACAAGGAGATGGCTAGTGATACAGTACACTGTTATTCGGGTTTAGCAGAGACCATTGACTTAGGGGATGGTACTCGACCTTTAATTATCCTCAAAGGCAGTCTGGATTTTCCTGATGGAGAAGTTGTGCATTTTGATCATTCGAGTATATTAGTGGACACCTTTGGCGTATTGATTGCGAGTACGGATACGCTCTACACGCGTTTGTCTGGGGGCGAGTTCACTAACGACGGTTCTTTTTTTCATAATGACGGTACGCTGGCTTTTGTTGGCAACAACTACAGTTACGATGGTCGGGAACATGAGAATAATCGGTTTAATAATGTATGTGTTGATCTGACGGGTACCTGGGAAATGCGTGATTCCTATCTGGATACCATGACAAATATGATGGTGGCAGATACCTTGCGCCAATGGATAGAGGGTGATTTTAGTTTTGTAGATGGCCGGATTTCTGGAAAACCTGCCTTACAGTGCCTCTCTGACGTGCACTTTGGACCAGATGCTGTGCAGAGTAATGCAGATTTCTTTTTGGTAGGCACAGCTGACCAAAATCTTAGCATGACTACAGCCCATCAAGGTTTTACGACAATCAATAAGCCGTTAGGTACTGTTTTCCTACAGGATACTTTGTATTTAAGTACACAAGTGCAGCAGACTTTGCTTTTAGAAAATGGGCCATTGGATATTAATGAATTGTCTCTGATCCAGACTTGGGGCGACCCGATGAGTATCAGGCGAGACTCCGGTTATATTCGGAGCGAAAATGAGAAAAGCTTCCTGGTTTGGAAGAACCTGAATTCAGTAACCGAATATGTGTTCCCGTTCGGGGTTTCCGATTCCAAATACGTGCCGGTAACCGTAAGCAGCACGGATAACCTAGACAGTGTTGCAATAGCGACTCTTGCTACCGATCCACTAAATTTACCCTATCCAACAGGAATTTCTGATCTTGATTTTCTGCAAAATGGAGAAGAAGTTCCTTTGGCTTCTGTCGATCGGTTTTGGAAGGTGATTGGTACCGAACTAGAAACGTTTACAGTAGCTCTTCCTGTTCATCCAAGTGAAATAGCAGAACCAAATATTATCTGTCTACCCGCTTTGGAAGCGTATGGGAACTCGGGTAACACCTGGAGCCCACTCCTTACAATGCCTATTCCTATCGATGCTGATTCGGTTGCAGCTTCGGGTGTTTCCGGTACCAACTGGCTGGCACTTTTCGATCCAGGAGGTGGAGTAGAAGCTACAATCACCTGCCCGCCCGATCTCGTCCTTGATTGCGATGAGGATACTAGCCCAGATTATACCGGAATGGCCACGGTAACCGGAGCTGCTATGCCCAATACGACGTTCACTGATGCATTATCTCCTTTAGCCCAAGGCTATCTAATTACGCGTACCTGGACGACCACAGATAATTGCGGTAACCTCCTTAGTTGTGAGCAATCAATCACGGTTCTTAGTTGCGAGCCTCAGTTGATGGATCCCTGTAGTTGTCTAAATAATGCCTCTGCAATTGATCTAGATACGGGCCTTGGCGGCGATGATGGGCAGTTTTCAGAACTGGTAGCCATTACCGGACTTAATGGTGCACCCATACCTGCTAACCCGCTAATCACCTGGCAAGTATTTTCGTCAAGTGGGGGAGTGGATGCCTTTGCAGCTACTCCGGTGGCTCCGGCACAAACTGCCGGTATGCTTATTCCCGACGGTACGGAATTGTTCTACAATCCAGTTACTGGGCATTACGAATTACCTTTCTATCATTATGACGGGGTAGGGTATTCGCTGAGTGTTCAGCAATTTGTAAATGGTATGCCCGGTCAAATACTTGGCCCCATTAGTAATAACTGCGTTTACCCGAATCCTGTTTTCGATCCGGTTTTACAAGGCCTGTATTGCCCCGACGCACCGGCATTTACCCTGGGCGGGGTGGACAACAGTGGCCTTGGTGCCGATGCGGTGAGTTTTACGATTGATGGCAACGCTGCCACGCAACTTGATCCGTCAGCCTTGAGTGTCGGGTTTCACACCGTCATCATGATTTGGGACGGTGCTGCCGGAACAAACAACGGTTCTGGCACGATGGCCAATCCCAACGAGCCGGGTTGTGAACAAAGCGTGCAAAAAGTAATTGAGGTGAACGATACAGAAGAGCCGGTAATCACCTGCCCTCCGGATGTCACCATTGAATGTGATGAAGACTCAAGCCCTGCGAATACCGGCATGGCCACGGTCACGGATAATTGCAATACCGCTCCGGCATTGACTTTTGCTGATATGATTACACCTGGTGCGTGCCCGCAAGAAAGCACCATTACGCGTACCTGGACAGCCACTGATGGTATCGGTCTTACCGCTAGTTGTGTACAAATCATCACGGTAGAAGACACCACTGCACCTGTACCGGTATGTAACACGATAACGATCTTCCTATCAACTGCTGGCCAGTACACAGTAACCCAAGCGGATATCGATGCTATTGCAGCGGGATCCATGGACAACTGTGATGCGGACTTCACTTATGGACTAGATCAGACCTTCTTCGATTGTTCAGACATTGATCTGAATATCGGTATAATAGGAGGAGCAGAAATAGAATTGACAGTAACGGACTGCGTAGGCAATAGTGATGTCTGCACAGCGATCGTAGAGATCGACGATAGTGCGGTTCCTTTCGAGTTTGGCTGTATTGCTGATCTAAACGTGACGCTAGGCGATGATTGTTCAGCGACCATTACCCCTGATATGGTGGTGACTGGTTTTGATGACTGTATCGACAGCTACAACCTGATGGTTGATGGCTTGGATTCTGACCAAGCGGTAGGTTGTGGCGAACACACCTACATGATCGAGCTGATCGAGGATGGCGAGATTGTCTATACCTGTTGGGGCACCTTGTTTGCAGAAGACAAGACGGACCCAGTGGTAGAGTGTCCTGATGATACAGATTTCGCAATCTTTACGAGTAGTTTTCAAGTTATTGAAGGGGAATTGGACGGAACAGAGCCAACGCTTAACCTGACTGATTTTAGCTGTTTCAATGATGCAATTAGTCCTTTGGCTGGTGATCATAACTATGATTTGATTACTTTCTCGGTATCCACTACAGATGTTTACACCTTCTTTGTAGGTTCTCTGTGGGACGGAAATATGGCTTTATTTCAAGGTGATTTCAACCCGGATAATCCTTGTGAAAATATCATTGGTCAAACAGAGGACACGTATTATGGTGATAATTCTGATTTTGATACGGATATTCTCTCTGGACCGAGTAATGTAAACCCAGCGTACCGTCTCGCTTTGCCGCTAATTGCTGGTAGAACCTATACCTTGATGATCTCTAATCAGGATCCAACAGATTTAGGGGACTGGTTTGTTGTGGCACAAACGGATAATGGTTCTGCAATCACGGGTGCGGGTATTCCTCCTGCTTTTGAATCGCTAAGCTTTTTTCCTCTATTCTGTGATGATATTGACGAGGTATTAATTTCAGGTGAGCAAACTTATGTGGTTAATGCTAGTGGGGATATTGTTAGTATTTCACCAGAGCTTGAGACTATTTTGGGCTATACTGGTTTTCCTGAAGTATCTGATAACTGTGGTGATGTCTTGGTAACCGTTTCTGACGTTGTTAGTGCTGCGGGAGATTGCGGTGATGTAACGATAACCCGTACTTTCCATGTAGTAGATCGTTACAATTCTGATTGTGTTGGCGATCCACGTATGGATGATTGTGCCCAACTAATTTCTTTCTTTAGGCCAAATGTAAGTTCCGTCATTTTACCTCCCTATACCGCTCCTATTGAGTGTGATGAAGGTTTTGCTACTGATGGTGATTTAGGTGGCCCGGATGATAACCCACATGCTAGTGTTACGGGCTATCCGTGGTTGCAAACAGCCTTTGGAAATCATGATTTGGAAAGTAGCTATTGCAACATTGGTGCTTCGTATTCAGATTCGCCAAGAATTATAGTATGTGACGGCACCTATGAATTCCGCCGTCAGTGGAATATCATAGACTGGTGTGACCCTAGTAACTCCTTTACTTGGGACCAATTCGTAAGAGTAGGTGACTTCACCGGACCAGAAATCAGTGGTATTGCTGATGTCATCAACGTATCTACCTCACCATTCTCTTGTCTGGCGAACATCGCTATTCCATGTCCTACAGTAGTGGACGCTAATGGCTGTTCTTCAGCTAGCGCAACGACCTGGACCGTACTGGCCTTTGGAGATTCCTTCTTCGCAGGCGGTGATCTGTGTGAGGGTGATGTAGTACAGGCGCCAATCGGTGAGCACACGTTGATTGTATGTGCTAGCGATGACTGCGGTAACGAAACTTGTGAAGAATACACAGTAGTAGTAAGAGACGACATCGAGCCAACAGCCATCTGTGATGATGAGTTGAACGTATCTATCGGCGGTGGCGATGTAGCCAACGGTGTTGAAGGTATCGCTCGCGTATTCGCAGTTGACTTCGACGAAGGTTCTAACGATAACTGTGGTGAAGTAACAGTTGAAGTACGCCGTAACTTCTGGCGTGATGGTACTTGTAATGATAGTGCTAACCGCTGGAGCCCATGGGGTGAATTCGTAGACTTCTACTGCTGTGATATCGGCAACGAGATCACGATTGAACTACGCGTAACTGACGAAGCGGGTAATCAGAACATCTGCTGGGAGGTAGTAACTCCGGAAGATAAGCTGAATCCATTCTGCTACGCTCCTGAGGATGTAGAATTGACTTGTGCTGAACTGCCACTGGCGTTCCCAGGTAACATCCAGGATGCTTACGATAATGACTTCGGAGGAACATCTGATATGATGAATGCGATCTTCGGTGCTGCGACTGGTACAGACAACTGTGCTGTTGACACGATCGTTGAGCGTACGCCAAACATCCAGATCAACGAGTGTGGTTGGGGAACCATCACCCGGCGCTTTGAAGCCTGGCAATTAGAAGCGGCTGGCGATCTCAATGGTAACGGCGCAATCGATATTAACGAGGTGCTACGCTCGACCAATAACTGTACCCAGGAGATTCTCATTACGGAAGTGCATGACTTTGTAATCGATTTCCCACAAGATGCAGAGGCAGACTGTGGTGAACCAACTATTCCTACAATCATCACCGAATCACCTGGCTGTGATGTGCTGAGCATCAATATCGGCGAGCCTGCAGTTTTTGCGGCTACCGGAGATGAGTGTTACAAACTAAGTATTACTTATGATGTGATAAATTGGTGCTTGTGGGATGGTGAATACACGGGCTATGAATTGCCTCGAATTACTGAGGATGATGGGGAGGCCTTGCCGGTAGATCGAGCTGTTGAGGGCAATGAGCGACCTGTAGTGCACTATAGCACCATTGATGGCCTGCGTATTGATCGCAACCATACAGATCGGGCAGGAGATTCCTCCATTCCAGACGCGAGCCCAGTAATACCGAACTACGGACGCTACATCTACACGCAGTTTGTGAAGGTGTACGATTCTACTACGCCAGTTATTACCGTCGGTGACTATGGCGGCCCTACCGACCTGTGCCCAGATCTGATGCCGGGGCAGTTTGGTGATGCCGATGGAGACTGTATGGCAGAGGTTGATATTCCGTTTACGGTTACTGATGAATGCGAACTCTTTGATGGAGCTGGCAATTTGGTAATCAACATTGTTTCTGCAGAGCTAGATGCATTTGCAGTAGATGTGAATGGAGATGGTCAAATCAACGCCAACGAATTCCTGGCTGATGATGACGTCACTGCTAATTTGACGGATAATGGTGATGGCACCTATGCCTTCGCAGGAACTTTCCCGATCATCACTGATGCTATGGGAGAGAATATCGTTCATGTGTTCCGAGTACTTCTAGAAGACGGCTGCGGCAATCAGATGAGTGAATATGTTGAGTTTGATGTGATCGACTGCAAGGGGCCCGCTCCAATTTGTATTAACGGCTTGACTGTAACACTTATGCCACAGCAAGACGGTGATTGTGCCATGACTATTTGGGCCTCTGATTTTGAGGGAAGCCCTATTTATGATTGCACAGGCCAAGGGCCCGATGTTGCTGCAGACGGCCGTCCTCGGATTACGGCTTATGCTATTTACCGGGCTGTCGATGTAGAGGCTGCGGGTGATAACTTCATCCCGCATCCGAGTAATACTGGTTTGGTGTTAACGTCTGATGACGATCCCACGACCGTGGTTTACATCTATGCTTTTGACGAAGATGGTAATTACGACTACTGCGAAACCTATGTCCTGGTTCAGCAGCATGCTAGCTGTGATCCAACTAATACGGCAACCATTGCAGGTGCAATTCAGACGGAAGATAACGATGCAGTAGAGAACGTTACCGTCAATCTGAACGGTGAAATGTCAATGTCCACTACCACGGCAGTAGATGGGTATTATCAATTCTCTAGCCTGATGGCTGGAGGTGATTATTCGGTGACACCTTACCTGAACAGTAACCCACTTAATGGCGTATCGACCTTTGATATTATCCTGATCAGTAAGCACGTACTGGGTACACAGCTATTGGATAGCCCGTACAAGCTCATTGCAGCGGATGTAAATCGCTCGAATACCATTACAACTCTGGATCTTATCCAAATCCGAAAGTTGATCCTCAACATTAATACGGAATTCAGTAATAACACCAGTTGGAGATTTGTGCATTCCGATTATGACTTCCCACAACCGACTAACCCATGGTTGGAGGAATTCCCGGAATTGCATAATGAAAATAATCTCATCGGGGAGATACTTGATGCCGACTTTGTAGGTGTAAAAATTGGTGATGTTAATGGCAGTGCTCAAGCCAATGCTCTAAGTGGCGAAGAACGAAACCTTAACGGCCAATTTGACCTATGGATGGAGGATATGCAACTACTGGCAGGCAATCACTATACAATCGATATTTACGGTGATGACCTCGGTAGTTGGTCTGGTTTTCAGGGCACAATGGAATGGCGGGAAGTAAGCCTTCTCGATATCAGTGAAGGGCTTGCTGATGAGGGCAATCTTGGAAAAAAGTTCTGGGATGATGGCTTCCTTACTATGTCGTGGAATCAGCCAGCCAGCAAGGTAGAAGGTCAGCGCCCGCTATTCGGTTTGCACTTGATGGCCCATCAAGATATGCTACTTAGTGAAGCGGTAATAATTTCCGATCGCTTTACCAGGGCAGAAGCCTATGGGGCGGGTGCCGGTGACCTGGCTAGGCTTGGAATAGCATTTGGTGGGGCGCTGGAACATAAGGACGAATTTGAGCTTTATCAGAACATTCCAAATCCTTTCAATGAACAGACCTTGTTGTCCTTTTACTTACCAGAGGCAAGTGAGGTGACATTAGAGGTAAGGGATGTTACTGGACGCTTACTTTTCTCGGAGCGTATTGAGTACGTCGCCGGTTATCACACCCGGTACCTGGATAGCAAGCTCCTTAAGAAGAGTAGTGGTGTCTTATCATACAGCTTGCAGGCAGGGGAGTTTTTTGCCAGCAAAAAAATGGTATTACTAAGGGAGTAATTGGATTAAGCTAAAACTACATTCGGGGTTAAGTTTGCCAAATTGTGCACGCCTGGCTGAATTCAGCCAGGCGTGTTTTTTATACTTAATAGCCTATACAATCCTTAGCTTGAAGATTAATACTTTAGGTGGATCAAAAGCTATTATCGATGCCACCAACCCCCATCACCTCCTACCACAAATCATCCTTTACCGCTACCACACGCAATGGCGATTCCATCACCCATGACATCTATAGCCAGAGGTGAAGGGAATAAGGTCATCTTGTTGATGCAGGAATTACCTGGCATTACGCCTCAAACCTTAATTTTAGCTGATCGTCTGGTAGAGCGAGAATTTAAGGTGGTGATGCCGCACCTATTTGGGCCCATCGGGAAGAAGAGAGTTCTCGCAAATTCTATTCGGGTACTTTGTATGCGAAAGGAATTTCACATTTGGGCAAGTGGGAAGTCCAGTCCAATAGTGGATTGGCTATCGGCTTTGTGCCTAAAATTGAGGGAAGATCATCAGGTGCCCGGTATTGCCGCGATTGGCATGTGCCTAACCGGCGATTTTGCCATTAGCCTTATGGCCAATGAAGCGGTACTAGCTTCCTATTCTAGTCAGCCCTCCTTACCCTTGTTTAGCAAGAACAAGCTTCCATTTTCTGAAGCGGAAGTCAAGGCCATTCGTGAACGCCTGGATACACATGGCCCCATGAAGTGTGCCCGCTTTGAGCACGACCCTACCTGCAAAGCGGGAAAGTTCGAAGCCATCAGGGCTGCCTTCAATGACGGCGACCACGAGCGCATTCAAATGGATACGCTAGATGATGGTGGTGAAAAACTACACGCTATCCTCACCCTTCATTATGACCATACGCCAGGCCATCCAACCCGCAAAAAGCTGGACGAGGTAGTAGATTACTTCGATCAAGCACTCACCATCTAGCGGTCGCACCCCAACTAACTCAACTAATTCAACTAACCCAACTAACTAACCCCCAAACCTTCTAACAACCTAACCTTGCCCCTACCATAGCCGCTCTAAGCCCCGCAGGATGTTATGTTCCAAGTGGCTGTAATCCTGGTCGGCCCGGAAGAGGGTCTCCATGTGGTTGTGCAGTTCTGCAGTTCCTTTTTCTCCGGGAAAGAAGGAATCCTTCATGTTTTTCAAACTTTCGATGATCTCGTAGTCAGAGCGGTTTTCGCCGTAGGCTTTGGCAATCGTACAATGCTCCTCACCACAGAGGCTAGCAATGTAGTTTATTTCTTCTTCGCTGATATTGAGGTCCGCGCTTGCGGCATAGAAAAGGAGTAAGGCCAGGAAATCTTCTTTACGCCAATTTGTCGGTTGTTCAGACATGGGTGGGTATTTATCGTAATGAATGTGATGACTTTGTTTATGCAGAGCCAAATTAATCAAATACTATTTGTCTCCAGCTATCCTCGAATCAGAATGAAAGGCGACCAGTAATATGGATGACTAAAGCGCTCTGATTGTATCAGTTTCAATTTCGCTTCTCGAAGCTGTGTGCTGTAGTTCGGTTGTTCCGTTTCGAGCAACTCCTGGTAAAATGCAGTGATCAAGTCTGCCGTAGCAGCATCTTGTACCTGCCATAGGGATACCAGTACCCGCTCGGCACCAGCGTAGAGGAATGCTCTGGTAAATCCCAGTACTCCCTCTCCACTTGCGATCTGCCCAATTCCCGTTTCACAGGCAGATAGGGTTACCAGTTCGGCATTGAGGCTGAGGTTATATACTTCCCCCACTGCTAGCAGGCCATCCTCACCAGCAGTACTATCCGGATAAAGGAGTAGGCCAGAGAGATCCGGCTCCGCTTCATTGACAAAGCCATGCGTAGCTACGTGCAAATAGCGATACTTCCCTAGCTCACTTTCCTTAAATGCATGTTCGTTGGCAGATTGGTACAAGTACGTCTGTGCCTCACGATCATTCTCCAGGAAAAGACGAGCTAACTGGCTCACCTCTCGTTCCGTTTCCGGTAGGGGCAATATCTGCTCACCTGCAAACGGATTAGAACGGGTAGCCTCCTGTATAGCAGTCGTCCCGGGGAAAACTGGTGCATAGGCCAATAGACCACTTACTTCATTCAGATCTAAATTCAAGGTGGTGGTCTGGGCCTGATTGTAAAGGCTCACCGACGGGGCGTACTGAATCTGGTAGTTCTTGATCAGGTAGGGTAGGGTGCTATAGTCGAGCTCGGCCATGTCGGCGGACGATGTTAGCAGGGCCTCAAAAGGTAATTGAAGTAGAATGCCATCTGGTACGAGGATCAATCGGTCTAGGCCAGCCTCGATTCGATTTGGAATTAGCAGTCGCCCCAGTTGTTGTGCTTTACGAATATAAACCCGATCCAGCTGTTGGATGATGCCCTTGTTAAAGCCACGTACATCGCTAGTGTAGCGTTTGGGTAAATCTTGACGGACCAGGGTAGCTTCGCGCTTCGTTATTTCAAAACGGTAAAGATGATTGGCAGTCGTAAAGTAACTTAAGACTAATTCATTTTGAGGTAGGGCAAACTGCACGGCCTTCAAGTTTGGCAACTGCTGATCGTGCCGTAGTTCATAATAGTCTGGATAATCATCCTGATAGCGTTGTAGTAGATCGCTATACGCCTCCTGACTTTCGAATAGTTTTGCCGATACCGTACGGCGTTCCAAGCTGTCGGTTAAGTTTGTCAACTGACGTTTGTAGTAGCCGATTTCTGCCTGGAGGCTAGCTTCGAGAGCGGGCAACTCGGGAGGTATTCCTGCAAAGTATTGCGCTTCGTTGGCAGCAATGGATGCGAGCAAAACATTAGCCTTGCTGCGCTCTGAAAAGAAGAATGCTTCTTGCAGCCATTTGTCATCTCCTGTCATCGAGTATAGGTCATAGCTTCCTGCTACGGCCGCTGCTGCGGTACGGTACACGTTCCTGGCCAAAGTGATCTGATCTTCTCGACTACTCAGCTCTCGCTGTACGCCATCTAGTAGGTGCATCGCCTGCTCATAGTGTTGTTGGGCAAGTTCATAAGCAAAAGGTGCTTCCTTCCCCTGACTGCGTAAAAGCTCCGCTTTCAATAGGAGAGACTCCAATAGATAGTCGTAGCGTAAGTAGCCCTCCAATTTCGGCAGCGCATTGATGTCTTTACCGGAAAAATTAGCGTGGTTAGCTTGGAGGGATTGTTGTACCAACTCCAGAGCTTCTTCGGTATTATCCCTAGCGTAGGCAATACGGGCTTTGGTAATGAGTGTGTACGCGAGTTGGGGGTGGCGATCACTGTGGAGCTCTTGTTGTATATCATAGGCAGTTTGTGCGTGCTCTTGCGCTTGTGTATACTCACCTAATGCCAGGTGAGCATCGGCAAGGTTGATGTGTTCGTTGGCTAGGTCACCTTTGAATTCGTCTAAGGTCTTCCATATGGAAAGGGCTTTTTCGTAGTAGTTTTTTGCTTCTTGCCAATCATTCATTTGAGCAGCAACTACGCCTAGGTTGGTGTAATTGTTAGCGATGCCTATTGAATCATTTAGCTCCTGATTAATAGTCAATGACTTCTCATGAAATTGAATCGCATCATGCAGGCGACCCTGCGCGGTGAGTACAGTAGCTATATTACTATTTATCACTGCCAACTTCTTTTGCGGAGGTTCTGGTTGTTCCTCATAAATCCGCTGAGCCTCTTGATAGTATCGTATGGCGCCGTCATAAGCGCTATTTTTCTTTTTTGTGACGCCAAGATTAAGGTACAAATCTGCAGTGAGAGGATGTTCACTAAGCCCATTATGCTGTAGAATAACTAAGGCTTCCTCAAAGTGCTTAATTGCTTGACCAGACAGCCCTTGCTCAGCCTCACAATTTGCCATGTTAATGAGTGTTAGACCGATCTCATAATGCATTGGCCCAAACCCTTCCTGCTTAAGTTGTAAAGCTTTTTGATAAGTTAGAAGAGCAGCTTGATGAGCATTCATTTTATAAAGAACATTTCCGAGGTTTCCTTGGATTTTTCCCAGATCACCACGCCCAAACTCGGGTAGTTCATAGCTGTTTGCAATCGCTTTTTGATAGTAGGTGACAGCGGAGTCAAGTTTGTTCTCATGCTCGGCGATCACTCCAATTAAGTTGTATTCTAATATCGGGATTATACCTAGTTCTTCGGCGCAATCCTTGCTTAGCAGGCTATAAGTTTTTGCTAAATCTATCGATTGGCTGAACCAATATAGTCTGCCCAGTTGGTACAATACTTTACATCGGTAGGCTTTGGTGTCTAACGGCCAATCTTCCGTCTGGATTAGGCTATCCAAGTGATGCAGATATTTAGCGGAGTCGTCGAAGAAACCATATTCAAAGCATTGCTGTACAAATGGGATTGCCCTATCCAAGAAAACTCCGAAATCATCTGGCATACTTGCATTTTCCAATCCTTCAAGCATAGGCCATATATCTAACAAGTCATCTGAAGCACGAAAAGCTTCTTCCAAAGCGACCCAACTGCTATCGAGGAATAACTGGCGGTCACTTTGACAGTTCAGTGAAAGGCTCGAAAAAACTCCCACCAACCCAAGGAGAGCATACCGGAAGTGTTGCTTGATTGTCATAGTGATAGTTTGTTGAATTGATGGGGCGATTTATATACAAGATGCGTATGGAATTACAGTTGTTTGAACTAGACACTTGATATTGTTATTCTTCCATCTTTCTCCGGATCACCTACCTCAAAGGTGAAGTCTCCGCTGTCTTGTGGATTGATGGTAGGGGCAACTAGTGCAAAGATGTTGATAGCGTTATTTGTTGAATTGATGTCTCCCATATGGAGGGAGTGGTCTCCTGCATAATCCGGTTTTATGATGCCTAAAATCTCATCACCATCACCACCTGCAGTAATGTGAATTCTGGTTTTTAATTCTATGCTCGGTCTGCGACGCTCCCGACGGACCTTGAATTCAACCCATTCCATCGGGTGCCCTGTTTCGGCATTCCGGATTGGGCTAAGTGATATATGGTATCCTCGCTGGAGTTCAATCACATTGCTGGGAAGAAGGTAACTACTTCCTGGCCGGTCACTAAATGCCGGTGCTCCCTCTTCCTCTTTTTTTTCGACAGTAATACTAGCAACTTTATCAACGTTCAAAACTCCGGGCTCACCAGCTCCTCTCCCAAAAGTATAGGCGTCCGCATATGGGGCCAGATTCGCCCTGTTTTGCCATTTTTGACTCCGAAGGAGAAGATAGAAGTAGACCGTGGTAAACTCGTAACCATCTCCTTGTGGTTGCCATTGAAAATGTGTTTGACCATGTCTCCGGCTAAACGTTCGGTGTAGATATGTCTGTGTGACATCAGGGTATCCTGTTGGAACAGCAATCATACCCATCCGGACATTGTTGTGAAAAACCTGGTTGGTAATGGTGTAAGTCTTGCTAGGATCGACGATAAATTGAGCAACGGAGCTAGCGTCAACTCTAACAAAATCAGTGGCTACACGAATAGGCATAGTTGAGGGGTTTTAGTGATTGTTCGAATTTATGAATACAAGGTCAGTTGCTCCGATAAAGAGACATCAGGCAATTACCAGCAAAGCATGAAGGTTGTCATCTTGACAAGTCCTGCTGCCTTCAGGCTATTGGTCTGTAAGACCTCGCATTTAAGATACTAGGTGCTTCTTCAGGAGAAAACTGACTAAACACTTGAGATAGTCACTCTCCCATCCTTCTCCGGATCTCCCACCTCAAAGGTGTACGTCGTCGATCCATCCGGATTCTGAGTAGGTGTGGGTACAACCAGTGCAATGAGATTATCATTATTGTTCACGGTATTTACGGCACGTAGCGGCAGGGAATACCGATTGGTATGATCCGAATCGATAATACCCTTGATCACGTTCCCATCAGCGCCGGAGATGATGTGTATGCGAGCTTTTAGCTCAATACTTGGATGGCCTACCTCGTTACGGGCATGAATTTCGGCCCATTGTAAGGGCGTAGAATTATCCATATTGGGGCCGATGCTGGCTACATAGCCGGGAACGAATTCGATCAAATTTGCCGGTAGCGGAATGGAAGTACCAGGAACGCCTCCAACTAAGTTCTCCGTTTGAGTGGCTGTAAGCTGTACGGAAAGACTAGCTACTTTGTTTCCGGGCAGGTCGTTGGCTTCGCCATCACCCATACCTATGTCGAAAGCCCTTTTATGTGGGGCCGGATGGGTAAGTGTGCCATCCTGCCAAGGAAGAAGTAAATAGAAGTAGAGTACCCCAAAGCCAACACCTTCTTGTGTCGCATGCCACTGGAAAGAATTATTGCCAAAAGAGAACTCCTGATGGAAGTAAGTTTTTGTACGACCCGGGAATTCATCACTCGGAATGGCAATCATTCCCATCTTCACGTTACGCTTCAGTTGGTCAATGTTGATGTTGTACGTCGTAGTAGGATTTATGAGCATTCTAACGATCGAATCAGGGGCGATACGAACGATGGACGTCGCTTGGGCGATAGGCATAGCATGTACTTTTACGGGTCAAAAAATGTGTATATAAGCGGTATGATTGACAAGGTTCATTGTCAATCAGGTCTTTGCATAGCTTAATGTCGTTGGGTTCGGTTTCCTCTTTACAAGAACAAGGGAAAAAATCGAAGACTGGAAACCGGAGATTATTTTCTCGTGGGGTACAAGTCAAATCTACAAAATTCTGACTAAGTCCACCAGTGGGCTCGTCGAGTTTTGGATCATATTCGTCGTGTTTGGTATTTCTTTACTCGCCATTCTAGACCTGCCGGCGGTGAAAAAATAGGCAAATCTTCTTTTGATAGGCAGGTCCATTTATTGTTGGATAATCCGTTAGCGGAAGTCCCTATATAAATAGGTGTAGAGTAAGTGTACTTGGTCTTTATGGCCATGATAAATGGTGAATTTTGTGGGTCTAGTTTGGGTAGGAATAGCCTTGTGTGAGCTTCATCTTTGCCGAAAAAGTGTATATTTTCAAACAATATCATCGCTCAACTGGTCGAGTTTCCGGTCAGCTTTGTCGAAGTCGGAGATACGATTATTCGCAAAATATCCACTTTGAATTTCAGGTTGGTGGCCGCTGAGTGCCGCCGATTGTTCATTATCGCGAAACCATGTCAAAAACTGCTCGTCCTTATCGGTTATGGGTACTTACCAGTGTGAATGCCCTGCTAATGTTGCTATTAAGCTTCTACTGGCTGAGCTTGCCCTATACTTTCGGGGATGAGGCTTTTCTCATTAAATGGACGGCCTTAACCAAGAAGAGTCTCTTAGGTATAGATCCTAAGCCAGATCCGGAGTCCGTACTCTTTGTTGATATCTCGAAGAGCAAAACAACCTTGGATCAGGAAAATGCTTTCGGAGAGCCAAGCCCTTACCACCGGGAGGTGATCACCGATCGCAGCCAGTTGGCGGAGTTTCTGGATATGATTGTTCCATACAAGGATGAAACTCGGCTCGTATTGATGGACGTGTTGCTGGATTTGCCGAGCAAGCAGGATTCCGTATTGCAAGCGAGCATTGATAAACTGGGGGATAAGGTTTTGGGTGTTTCTCATTTGGATGATACAGGACAGCCAATCACCACTGTTGTTCAGTTCGAGTCTCAGGCGCTGGCTACTTATCGGGCGGCGCAAGACATGTTCTTGAAGTACCCTTTGGTATTTAATGATAGCTTGTCGACAGTTCCCTTGTTGATGTACGAAAAACTACACCAACAGTCGGTCTCGCATGACGGGGGGCTGTATCGATTTAAGGAAGGTGTATCCTTGCCGGCTCCAATTGTCGACTTTAAGGTTCGTAATAGTGATTTTCGCACGGGCCGCAGCCTTGGTGAGGAAAGCAACTTCACGATCTACAGCATGGGAGACATCCTGGAATCCAGAGCCTTCATGGAGCCTGAGGACCAGGCAGATTACTTTCAGGGAAAGCTTGTCCTGATAGGTGATTTTCGCAATGATTTGCACGATACCCCTTTCGGAAAAATACCGGGATTACTGCTCATTTACAACTCATATCTGACCCTAGAGGGGCAGGAAAACATCGTTTCGTTCTTCTGGCTACTCCTCTTGTACGTTACCTTTTGGGTGATGTCTTGGAGAGTGTTCAAGGATATCGATGTTGTTAAGCCAAGCTGGTTAGTACGCCTCTTTAAGAGCAAACTTGGTGTCTGGGTGTTAAATACTTTGGATGAGGTTGTTATCCTCATCTTGCTTACGATATTGTCCTATTTTCTGTTCAATATCCATATTAATGTTTTGATCCTGCTAGTGTACATCAAAGTGGTGGAGTTTAGCTGGGATCGCTTGCCCCGATTAAAATATGCTATGAATAAAACTGCCGAATCATGAAAAATCTAATGCTTGTCCTCGTGCTTTTGGCGGCTATTAATTTGAGTGGCCAAAACTATTATGTTATTTCAATCGTCGGAGAAATCTATGCAGGAGAGAAGATGTTGTCTCCTAAGGATCGCCTTTCCCATGATACGCAGCTGCGTTTTGTTGGTGCGGAGGCTTCGGCCTATCTGATGTCGCCCAGCAAAGGGTACTTTGTGTTGAGTGCTAAAGAAATCTATCCGGAAGGTGGGAAAGAATTTCTGGTGGCGGTCAAAAACGCTTTGTTACCACCGAGCGAGTTGAAGAATACTGCGATTCGCGCTGGTTTCAATGCCGATGAACACGTCACCATTGAAGACCACTACGATTTACTGGGCTTCTTCCGTGGAACCATTGCCTACCTCGATACACTCGTCTTTGAACTCAATGAAGAGTTTCTACCGGGCGAAGAGACCCGCATTGAATGGGTTAGTACCAATGGCTCGGATACCTTACGGCGGGATCTTACATTAGATGGCCAACGCTTTATTATGGTATGGCCGCAAGAACTAGCCGAAGCAAATGCAAACTGGGAGCATCAAATCATTTGCCATCCATGGTATGTGGAAGATGAGCAGGAACCTTATTCTTTCCAGATCGCTACACCTGCTCCTGAGGAGCTTCGCTCAGAATTAGCAGCACTTCGGGAGATCACCGAGGTGGAAAGTGATGCCGCTTTCGTGGCGGAATACGCTACGCCTTATGTGATCATGCGATACGGTAAGGTGCACCCTGGGCATTTGAAGGGGTTGGTGGGGGAGTAACAGATTAAGGATACAAAAGCCCGTCTTCCGTGCGGTAGATATAGGGATTCAGGAGTAGAATGGAGCGTATGGTTCTTGCTTTGATCCAGATTGCGAATTCACTTAGGCCCTCTGCTCCAAAATCCCTAAATTTGCACTCCAAATCAGCGTCCCGCTATGCAGAGACTTTTTCGCGCAGTAAAAATCGTTAGCCCTACGAGCGCGCACCATGGGCAAGTACAGGATATATTGGTTGATCAAGGCCAGATTAAGGCAATTGGATCTAGTTTGGAAGCTGCTGATGCAGAGGTGATTGAGTTAGCGGATGCCCACGTTTCTTCGGGCTGGGTAGATTTGGAGGCAGAAGGCGGTGATCCTGGATTGGAGCATCGCGAGGATTCCCAGAGCCTACTATTGGCTGCAGCTGCTGGCGGTTATACGCATATTGGCGTTCGCCCAAAAGCAGAACCGCCCATCCACGATAAGAGTGGAGTCCATTATCTACTTCAACAAGCGAATACTAGCGTTTCAGCCCTTCTCCCAATCGGCGCTATTAGCCGTAATCTTAAAGGAGAGGACATCACCGAAATGTTGGATATGAAGCAAGCTGGTGCTATTGCTTTTTCAGATGGGAGCAAGAGTGTTCAGCTGGCGGGTCTTATGCTGCGGGCACTACAGTATGCCAAGTCCCTAGACGGACGGGTGATGAATCAACCTTTGGAAAAGTCGATTGCGGGATCAGGTCAAATGCACGAAGGGCCAATGAGTACCCGCTTAGGTATGCGTGGTATACCCGCATTGGCAGAGCAAATGATGATTGAGCGAGATCTTAATCTATTAGCTTATACGGAGTCACGTTTGCACATTAGCCATGTGTCCACAGCAGCAGGTGTGGAGTCGATTCGTCAAGCAAAGGCAAACGGTTTGGCCGTTACGGCATCAGTGGCCGCATTAAATCTCTTACTGACTGCTGATGACTTAGGGCAGTTTGATAGTCACTTTAAGGTACTGCCTCCTTTGAGAGCTGAATCCGATCGTCAGGCCTTGATCGCGGGCTTGAAGGATGGTACGATTGATTGCATTGCTTCCAATCACTGCCCACGCGAACTCGAACGCAAATTGCTGGAGTTTGCCTACGCTGATTTTGGAGCAGCTACCTTGTCCACCGCTTTTTCTGCTGCTCGCACTGGAATTGAATCTGCGCTAACGGAGGAGGACCTTATTGAAAAATTCACCGCAGGTCCCCGTAAGGTATTTGGTTTGCCTGCGCACAAAATAGAGGAGGGCGCAAATGCTGATCTCACCTTCTATCAATATGATTCTTCTTGGGTGCCGACGAGTGCTGACATCCGTTCAAAGTCTGCTAACAGCCCACTTATCGATCGCAAATTGATGGGACGCCCACTAGCTGTCCTACGTGGAGATCGACTACACTTAAATGCCCAGCCAAAATAACTTATGAGTACAACAACTGAAACAACTGAACGCTGGCGGCAAGAGGGCCTCCGTTGGGGTATCATAGCAGGAGGTATTGTCGTCGCCTTATTCGCGGGAATCTACTTCCTGAATCGGCCACTGGTTTTGAGTCGTGGTTTATGGTTGGGGTCAGGTTTGATCTATGCACTTGCCATGTGGCAGGCTCAAAAGACGGTAGAAGGCAATGAGTTAAAGGAATTCATTCAACCAGGGTTTCTGGTTTTTGTAGTGGCCAATGCCTTGTTCTATTTGTACTATTATTTCCTTTTCGCCGTTTTTGATCCGGAGCTGGTTGATTTGCAAGCCGAGCTTTTACGCGAAAGCGGACAAGACCCTAAGAGTGCGCCGGAGCTTACTATAGGCAGTACCTTTTTTGCCTACGCTCAAAGTCTAATTTTTGGTTTCGCTCTGGCCGCTGGAATTGGCTTTGTTTTGTCTCGGCGCCAAAACGCCGAGTAATTTGACGGAAATAAATGCCTCCACTTTCTTTTGAAGATTTTGAAAAAAATCCACACGTCTTTCTTGCCGTCATATGTTTAGGATGTTTTCCAAAATCGAAAGTGAGTACATTTATTTTTTCTCCGTCACTAAGTAATTAAGATCTATGGACTTATCAGTCGTCATACCATTATACAATGAGGAGGAGTCTCTCCCAGAACTAGCTGCTTGGATTAGGCGGGTTGCTAAGGCTGAGGGGTATTCTTATGAGATCATCATGATTGATGACGGTAGTACCGATAGTTCTTGGGCTGTTGTCCAACAGTTGTCTCAGGAAGGGGATGTCCGTGGTATCAAGTTTCAGCGCAACTACGGTAAATCTGCAGGGCTTTATGTCGGCTTTGCTGCCGCTCAGGGGGAGGTCGTCATCACCATGGATGCTGATCTACAAGATAGCCCAGATGAGATTCCTGAACTGATGAGTATGGTTCGCGTGGACGGTTACGATCTGGTGTCTGGTTGGAAGAAGAAGCGTTATGATCCTGTACTTACTAAGAACTTGCCAAGTAAGCTCTACAACTGGACCGTACGGCGGATGACGGGGATTCAGCTGCACGACTTTAATTGCGGCCTTAAAGCATATAAGAAGCAAGTAGTGAAGAGCATCGAGGTCTATGGCGAGATGCACCGCTATATACCTGTTTTGGCAAAATGGGCCGGCTTTCGAAAAATCACTGAGAAGGTCGTACAGCACCAAGAGCGCAAGTATGGTGTCACCAAGTTTGGGGTGGAGCGCTTTATTCGCGGCCCGCTGGATTTGCTTTCCGTGATCTTTATTTCTCGCTTCCGTAAACGCCCAATGCACTTCTTCGGTATGCTGGGGGCACTTGTATTCCTTTTAGGTTTTATCATTTTAGGCTATCTGAGCGTAGCCAAATTATTCTATCAGGAGTACGGAATTACAGAACGACCATTGTTCTTCTTGGGTCTGATTTGTGCAATCATCGGTTCACAGCTATTCCTTACGGGTTTCTTGGCAGAATTGATTGTGCGAAGCGCTAACGACCGTAATCACTATTTGATTGAACAAAGGATTGGCGATCCGGATGGCAAATAAGAAAATTCTGCTTCTTGGTCCGGCGTATCCATATCGGGGAGGTCTAGCAGCCTTCAACGAAAGCTTGGCTTATGCTTTGCAAAGTGCTGGTCATCAGGTAGAACTGGTTACCTATACACTGCAGTATCCTAATTTCCTATTCCCCGGAAAGACGCAGTACTCTGATGATCCGCCACCGGCAGATTTGGAAATCGAACGCAAGATTAACGCAGTCAACCCTTTCAATTGGATCAAGGTAGGTTTGGAGTTACGCAAGCGACAAGCTGATATCATTATCGCTGCCTTTTGGATGCCCTTTATGGGACCCAGTCTGGGGACTATCCTTCGATTAGCAAAAGCTTCGAATACACATCGGATTGGGTTGATTCATAATATCATCCCGCACGAGCATCGACCAGGAGATCGTCCGCTTGCCAAATACTTCACGGCTTCTGCGGATTCGTTTATGACTTTGTCTTCTTCGGTAGCGGAGGAACTCAAGGACTTCTCCGAAGCACCAGTACGGACTTCTCCGCACCCTATCTATGATATTTATGGTGAGTCTGTGAGTAAAGAGGCTGCTCGCAAGCGATTGGCGTTATCGCAAGATGGCCGCTACTTGCTCTTCTTTGGGTACATCCGCGAATACAAAGGATTGTCTCTACTACTGGAAGCCATGGCTGATGATCGACTCACGGAACAAGGAGTTAAGCTGATTCTGGCTGGTGAGTATTACGGCAATGAAGAGAAGTACGAGGCCATGATTGATGAACTGGGCATTCGCGAGCGAATCATTTCTCATACCCGCTTTGTATCAAACGAAGAGGTACGCTACTTCTTTGGAGCGGCCGATTTAGTGGTTCAGCCTTATCAAACGGCCACCCAAAGTGGTATCTCACAATTAGCCTACAACTTTGAGAAACCGATGATTGTCACGAGGGTAGGGGGGCTGCCCGAGATCGTGCCACACGGAAAGGTGGGCTACGTTATAGATCAAAAGGCAGATGAACTAGCCGATGCTGTTGTGGATTTTTACGATCAGGACCGAGAGGAGCACTTCCAAGCTGGCTTGCGAACGGAAAAGAGTAGATTCACCTGGTCGGGATTTGTAGCGGTCTTGGAAGAACTCTTTCCGGTGTGATATTGTATCTTGTCGCCTCAAGTTAAAGGCAACCATGGAGCAACGGATTCGGCAGGTTATTACCAATAGTATTGAGCTTAAGACGGAGGTTTTAGCTGATCCTGAGATTATCGCCTTGGTTGAACGCCTCACTACAGTGTGCGTTGCGTGTTTTCATGCGGATGGTAAGCTGCTGTGGTGCGGAAATGGTGGTAGTGCGGCTGATGCCCAACATTTGGCAGCCGAATTCTCCGGGCGCTTTTATTATGATCGACCTCCGCTCTACTCTGAGGCTTTGCATGTGAATACCAGTTATCTCACCGCGGTCGGTAATGATTATGGATATGAAGCTTCCTATGCTCGCATGGTAAAAGCCATCGGACGGAATGGAGACGTATTAATTGCGATGTCGACTTCCGGGAATTCACCAAATGTCCTGTTGGCGGCAGAAGCAGCTCGGGAACAAGGGATGACCGTAGTAGGCTTTACTGGGCAAGGTGGCGGCAAACTTGCGGCGTTGTGTGATCATTTGCTCGCTATTCCGTCTCAAGATACTCCCCGCATTCAGGAATGTCACATGCTTATTGGGCATATCATTTGTGAATTGGTGGAAGCGGCGGTATTTCCTAAGTAAATATCGCCGAAAAATTAACGGAACGATTTTGGCTTTTCAAAAGGGAGTCAAGCGGTTCCTTTTAAGCAGGCTCGCTATTGAAAAGCCGCCATGAAAATTGGGGAGTAATTTTTCAATTAGTACTAAATCGAATAACACTAGTATAAACGATGGCCAAAAGAAAGAAGAATCCAGATCGCGCAATGGAGGTAGGGCTTGATCATGAAGACAAGCGTGCATTGTGGCGCACGGTAATGGTGTCAAGTATTGTTTTGGGGGCAGTCCTAACCTTAATCTATATCCTGTTAGGGAAGGTATTTCCGAGTAATCCAGGTTGGCTCAATGCTTCTCGTACCGGGCTTAGCCTTTTGGCGTTTTGGGTCGTAATTACCTCCACTATCCGGACCTTCGAAAATATCCGGGAGGGCGTTGCCTTCTTTTGGCTTATCATTATTGGGGTAGCCAGTGCTTCCATTGGCATTTTCCTTTTCCTACTTGCGTTGCGAGTATGGAATGAGTTAGGCAACCACGGTGCAGTACTCCCGGGTTACGATATCATTGGCTTCTACGCCGGAGGAGGCCTCATAGCTTCTCTCATTTCCCTGATTCACCTACGTGTGGATGGAGAACACAATGGTAATCTGCTGGAACTACTTGTGATTGCCTTGGCAGCAGCTGCTTTCTTTTGGCTTACCAAAGGATAAGTCTTACCCTTTAGCTTCTTCGAGTTTTTCTTGCTTGCGGGTCTGGTACAGCGATACGAAAACACCACCAGCCAGCAGGACAAAGATTACTACTAGGTTGAGCCACTCCACTGGGTGCCACACCTGGTGTAATAGCATCTTAGCGGCAACGAAGAACAGAATAATAGCTAAGCTGTATTTGAGGTATTCAAATCGATCCATCATCGAGGCAAGGACGAAGTACAGACTTCGTAGCCCAAGGATAGCGAAGACATTTGAAGAGAATACCAGAAACGGATCTGTCGTGATAGCTAAGATGGCCGGAATGGAATCAAAAGCGAAGAGCACATCCGTTGTTTCAATCATCAGTAGGGCAATGAATAGGGGAGTAGCGGCCAAGATATGGCGGCGGCGTACAAAGAAACGCTCTCCTTCAAAGGTCTTACTGACTGGGAATATCTTTTTAGCGTAGCGGATAATGGGGTTTCGGTTAGGATCCACATCTTCCTCGCTAGTAAGCATCTTATAGGCACTGTAGATCAGAATCAGGCCGAATAGATACATCATCCATTGGAACTGCTCTAAAAGCCAAACCCCGGCAAAGATCATCAAGGCTCTGAAGACCAGTGCGCCTAAAATTCCCCAGAATAGTACGCGGTGCTGGTATTGACCAGGGATGCGAAAGTACTTGAAGATTAATGCCATCACAAACACATTATCCATGCTCAATGAAAGCTCCACCAGATAACCAGTCAGGTATTTCATAACAGCATCTCCGGCTGCTAAATCACGATCCCCCCAGTGATGGCTGTAGAGATAATATACAACGCCGGCAAAGCTCAATCCTACTACAGCCCAAAGGCTGGTCCAGCGCAGGGCTTCACGGGTTGTAGGTACGTGGTTCTCACGATTAAAGACCCCGAGGTCTAGTGCCAGTAGTAATAGGATGAAAACAATAAAAATGCTCCAGAGTAGCATATTGCGATATTATGTGATAGTACCCGTTTGACTAAATTGCTCTAGTAATTGGATTGTATGGCGTTTTGACTACTTCTTGTCCTAAAGGTAACACTATGACAAGGGGTGGTTGCCTCCTGTTCACCTACTTTTCGACAAATGCACGTTTATTACCAACGAACGGCCGCGATATTACAAAAGAAAACCCGGAGGACTCAAAGTCACTCCGGGTTTTCTTGCTACTTAGTAGACGGGAAAATAGTTAATGAAACAGTTGTCGGCTTGGTTTTTGCAATAAGCCAAGGAAAACTTGGACTTGGCGTGTGCAAAGGACAAGCCTCAAAAGATAACCGTTTCATTAAGTACCGTCAAACTACTAGGTTGCGATTTTGACCTAAGCCTGAATCGCAGCTATTCCAGGCAGGGTTTTTCCTTCGAGAAACTCGAGCATAGCTCCACCACCTGTAGAAGCGTGACTGACATCATCCGCTAATCCCATTTGATTAACTGCAGCTACGCTGTCACCACCACCAATTAGGGAATAGGCGCCAGCCTTGGTCGCTTGTGCCACATACTCTGCGATGGACTTGGTGCCATGAGCAAAATTTTCGAATTCGAAAACGCCCATTGGTCCGTTCCAAAGGATAGTCTTAGATTCTAGGACCACCTTTCCGAATGCCTTGATACTTTCAGGACCGATATCCAATCCTTCCCAGCCATCAGGAATGGCTCCTGTAGCAGCAAAGTCAGACGCCGCGTCATTAGAAAAACCGTCAGCAATCTTATTGTCGGTAGGAAGTAAGATTTGAACGCCCTTATTCCGACCTTTTTCAAGTAATTGGAGAGCAAGGTCCGTTTTGTCTTCTTCGCAGATGGAATTGCCAATACTGCCGCCTTGTGCCTTGGCAAAAGTGTAAGCCATACCGCCACCAATGATCAGATTATCTACCGTATCCAAAAGGCGATCTAGCAGGAGAATCTTATCCGACACCTTAGCGCCACCAACAATGGCTGTCAAGGGCTTTTCTGGATCATTAAGCACTTTATTAGCGCTAACTACCTCCTTTTCCATCAAGAAGCCAAATGATTTTTCTGCTGCACTGAAGTGCTTCGCTACTACCGCCGTAGAGGCGTGAGCGCGGTGTGCGGTACCAAAGGCATCATTGATGTATACATCTCCCAATTTGGCCATTTCAGCAGCAAGCTCCTCATCACCTTTGCTTTCGCCTGGGCTGAAGCGTGTGTTTTCAACTAGCAATACCTCACCTGCTTGTAGAGCTGCAGCTTTTGCTTGTGCGTCTGGACCAACGGTGTCAGCAGCGAATTGTACAGGTACGCCGAGTACACTTGAGACGTGGTCCACAATGTGACGAAGGGTGAACTTCTCTACATTGATACTACCATCCTCTTTTTTCTTCTTTTGTGGACGACCCAGGTGCGACATGAGGATTGCAGCGCCGCCATCAGCAAGGACTTGCTTGATAGTAGGTGCAGCAGCACGGATGCGGGTATCATCTGTGATTTGGAATTCCTCGTTTAATGGAACATTGAAATCAACACGAATCAGGGCTTTTTTGCCTTGGGTATTAATCATGGTGGTATATGGTACTTGGTAGAAGGTAGAAAGTAAAGGGTACTAGGTAGAAGGTATATGGCAATTGCAGGAGATATCTTGGGGCTTCGCTTTACGCCTAAGGCGTAGCGCCAGGCTATCCAGGCGCTCCTCTCGTCGGCCTTCCTATCCCTAGCCCTTGCGCACCTCCGTGCGCCACGCTCATCGCAAGCGATTCGCGATCTTGTAGGAAGGGAATTGTTTTCTTGCGATTGCCATGGTATTGGGTAAAAGGTAGAAGTACATTTGCTCAATGTATTAGAGCTCTACTCTCTACCTTATACCCTTTACCCTTATTTAGTAGCGATCAAGTGGGTGAAGTCAGCCAAACGAGCAGAGTAACCTGCTTCGTTGTCATACCAACTTACCACTTTCAGCATGTTTTCTTTTACAGTAGTCATGCCAGCATCGAAGATAGAAGAGTGAGGGTTGCGTACGATGTCGCTAGAAACGATAGGATCTTCAGTGTACTGAAGAATGCCTTTCATTGGACCTTCTGCTACTTCCTTGAACTTAGCGTTCACTGCCTCAGCAGTTACTGGCTTGTTCATTACTACATTCAACTCGATCATTGAGCCAGTGATAACTGGAACTCGAACGGCGATTGCAAACAGTTTATCCTTGATGGCTGGGTATACTTTACCTACAGCTGCCGCAGCACCGGTGCTCGTAGGCACAATGTTAAATGCAGCTGCACGAGCACGACGAAGGTCGCTGTGAGGTGCATCTTGGATACGCTGGTCAGCAGTATAGGCGTGGGTAGTTGTCATCGACCCTACCTCAATACCCCAGTTGTCATTCAATACCTTTACTACAGGTGCAAGGCAGTTGGTAGTACAAGAGGCGTTTGAGAATACGTTAGCACGACGATCTAGTTCGTCATCATTTACGCCCAAAACGATAGTTTGAACACCATCTCCTTTTGCAGGAGCAGAGATGATTACGTCCTTAGCGCCAGCCTGCAAGTGCAAGCCCGCCTTCTCCTTAGTACGGAAGATACCAGTACATTCCAATACGATGTCAATACCCAAGTCTGCCCAAGGTAGATTCTCTGGGTTGCGCTCAGATGTAGCAACAATCTTGTTTCCGTTGACGATCAAAGCGTCTTCTGTAGCTTCAACTGTTCCTTCAAATGGGCCCTGTGCTGAGTCGTACTTTAGTAGGTGTGCCAGGGTGGCGTTATCAGTCAGGTCGTTAATAGCAACAACCTCAATACCGTCTTTTTGTAATAGATTACGAAAGGTCAAACGGCCAATACGACCGAAACCATTGATAGCAATTTTCTTTGCCATATCGTGTACGATGTTTGATGGATAAATACAGGGCGTCTTATGACAGCGTTACCATATGATAGGGCGCCTCTGGATTCGCAAAAATAGCACCTTCTTACTCAATAATCAATAAGGTTAGTGTAAAAAATACAATAATTGTTATCACCAAAAAGGGGTGAGAAAAAATATTTAGAAAAGAAGGAGGGAAATTTGCTTTTTAAAAGTAAAGCCTTGTATATTTGCAACGCTTTCGGAAAAAGCAGTTTTTCTAAGCCGGTTTGATCAAAGGGCTATTTTGGCTCAATGATAGCAAATCAGATAAAAATTGGCCCGTTCGTCTAGGGGTTAGGACGCCAG